>JACCDG010875341.1_pt1 | contig 37657 bp, 64 predicted proteins | sample 7442471 | NCBI WGS metagenome assembly JACCDG01 (sample SAMN15323444, study PRJNA562643) | freshwater metagenome | isolation source: river surface water | place: USA:Blue River Watershed | collected 2017-08-17 | reverse complement strand
GGGTCTTTGGACTTCTTCTATTGGTATTATTGGTCTGGCTCTCAATCTTCGTGCTTACGACTTTGTAAGTCAGGAAATTAGAGCAGCAGAAGATCCAGAGTTCGAAACTTTCTACACGAAGAACATTCTACTCAATGAAGGTCTTCGTGCTTGGATGGCACCAGTAGATCAACCTCATGAGAACTTTGTGTTCCCAGAGGAAGTTCTACCAAGAGGAAACGCATTGTGAATACTCAGTATCTTATATATTTGGTTCTGTTTGTATTTGCTCTAATTGTTATTCTTAATGAGGATCATGATAATGATGATGATCAAGATGGGGGTATTTTACAACCAGTCTATTCACAAGGACAAAGTTAAAAAATAAATAAAAGGAGTTCTTCGAACTCCTTTTTTATGTTAGGAATTCTAATATTCTTTATTTTCTTTGGGATTTTTATGTTTCTTATTTCACTCACAGATCATTATCATTACTGAGAATTTTGTAGAAATCATGACAAAACTTTTTAGAATATCTGGTATAATTTCTAAATAATTTTTTACAATACTTAACGATGCTTCTAGACTTAGCACACACAATTGCTGACTATACTATCTGCGGTGAAGGAAATGTATCAGAGAGACAAAGTGAAAATACATTCTTAATCAAAGCAAGTGGCACAAGTCTTCACACACTATCAAAAGAAGATTTGACTTTATGTAACACTAACGGAGCACAAATAGAATTATCGCATAAGAAACCAAGTATCGAAGTGTTATTCCACGCATGGATTATGAAGCACTTCCCAGAAATTAATTATATTGCTCATACGCACCCACCAAAAACTACACAGATACTTTGTTCTCCTGCGGTTAATGATTTTGCTACTCAGCGTTGGTTTCCAGATCAAATTGTGAGGAATGGAGTAATATCCTGTTTAGTTCCTTATGCTCCTCCTGGTGCTCGTCTACTTCAGAATATAGAAAAGTATGTGGGTGAGTTTGTAGACCATTACAGATATTTCCCCAAGTTGATTCTTCTAGAGAATCATGGCATTATTACAGCATCGCCTTATCAAAAGGATTGTGCTGCTGCGACTCTAATGTGTGAGAAGTCTGCTGAAATTTTTATTGGAGCTAAACTTCTTGGTGGAGTAAACTTTCTCCCAGATGAGGAGATTGAGCATTTAGAAAACTGCCCTGGTGAGCAGTATCGTCGTCGTATGTATTTTGTAAAATGATCTTACTATTTTCAAAAAAAGAATGTGGACCCTGCATTCTGGTAAAAAAATATTTCAAGGCAATGGGTGATTCAAGAACAGAAGTAATTAAAGAACTTCTGCTCGACGAAGGAGAGGATGAAAATATTGCCACTGCTAGACAGTATGGAATTAATGCCACACCTACTCTTATTGTTTTAAATGGAACCGGTGAAAAAATAGAAGAGTATATTGGTGGCGTTCCCATCACTCAAAACATTGTAAAAATTTTAGAACAATACTCATGAAAACCTTAACACTCACAGAAGATCAAATTAAACTTCTTGCCGATGCTGTATGGATGCGTCAGCGTCGTTTTATTGCAGGAGATAGAAGATTTAGAGAATATGGTGAATTATTGGAGGAAATGTTAAAAGATATTGACCACACGCCATCTAGACTTTGAAGATGATTACATCAGAGACACCATATAAACTCGCAGAGATAATAAGAGACACTTGGCCAGGTCTTTACAGAAAGCCAAAAGAGATGTATAATAACCAAAAGACTGAAACTTATGAACGAATATTGGGCAGTAAAGGAAAATAAAAGTGGTAGGATTATTGCACATTGTGGAGATATTAATGATGCAATTATGATGGTTTCATTTGATCCTAATAATAGATCTTATAGTCGTCATCGCTTTATTATGGACCAGGTAATTGATATAACATCTACAACAGACAAACAACTTCCTGGTCAAATTGGATTACCTATGGGTAAAGTTGATCAACTTAATCCGTACCAAGAAAAACTTCCAGAAAATTATCAAGAACCAGTGATTATATAAAACAATTAAAAAATCAAAAGAAGAACAAGAATGTATACTCCAGAAGGATACATTTCAGATCCACCAGGTGCAATATGTCCACATTGTGGAAAAAAACAAAAATCTTGTTCTTATTTAAATAATCTAAGGCGTATTTGGGCAAGGAGCGACTGTGCTAAAAAGAATTCAAAACTTTCTCGAAAGAGATAAAGATATTTCATATCATATAGAATTTATATACATCTACATTACACTTAAAGAAACTATAGATATTACAAGTTCCCATTTAAAGAATGCAACTTTACAATTCATCAGAAGACTATCTTTACAACCTAGAAACATCATCTCCATCAGAAGCAAGAAGATTGTGGAGAAAATCGATTAAAGAAAAATGGGAACACAAATGTGCTTATTGTGAATCTGAAGAAAATCTAACAATAGATCATATCATACCACAAGCAAAAGGAGGAACCGATCACATCACAAATGTAGTTTGTGCATGTGAATCCTGCAATCGATCTAAGGCGCATAATGATTTTTATGATTGGTTCTACAGACAGCAATTTTACTCAGATGCAAAACTTGATGAAATTGAAAAATGGAGAACACAATTATCAAGACAAGAATTAAAAGTTTATCGACCTCGTAAAAACATAATATGAAAGAAGGATTTGTTACACAAGATTATTATGCTGCAGTTCCATTAGGTAAAAAGCAGCTAATGATAATCTTTAATGGACAGCAATTAGAAGTTGTCAATACTGAGCTACAAGCAAAAAAATTTATCGAAGCGCATAGAGCAACCTCAGCAGGAGTAGGTACAGTTTTTGTTGGGAGTGTAGATAAGCCTAAAAATAAAAGAAAAGCCAGATAAATACCTGTTAATAGGAGAATATTATGCTCTCAACTCAAGTAAGACTTCGTTTGGAAAAAATTGCTGATTGCATTAAAAGGGGAGACGAAGTAAGTTTAGAAGATATGATTTTTGCTGAAAAATGGTCTAATGCAAATCGTTCTGCTGCGGAAATTATAAGAAAAGCAAGAAGAATAGCAATACAAGGTGAAGGCGAAAAAGGTAGTTTAGACGAATTTATGCAAATCATGGATTTAGGTAATCCTGATCCATCTACTCATTTAGATTCAAATATGGATGTTGATGATCTTTACAATTTCTTCAAAAGTGACGATGATTCCATGCGAAGAGACTAAATGTTAGATGTTACAAAACACATAAACTAAAATGGATTACCAAAATAAAAACCTAGCAGCGATTGATCTTCTTATAGAGGATCTTAAAACTCCACATAGTAATATTAGAATTCAAGCAAAAACTCAACAATGTGAAAATGAGTTGTCAATTTTTCAAAATCTTGTGCTAGAATATTTACATAATACTAGATTGGCCATCGATGGTCAAACTAAATTATAGTCATGAACACATATCAATCAACTATTTTAATTGTATTTGGGATCATTGTTTACATGATGATCGTAGATAAAAATGTATCCGATGGGATAAATTTGTTATTTAAATGGATTTTGGTCAAAATAGAAAGATTATATTGGATGATTCGTTTTCATCCACAGAATCCTGTAACAAATTTTATCATGAAGCGTAAATATGAAAAACTGGCACAAGAGCTGCACGAGGAGTTGACAAACCGAAAAAAATCTGGTAAGGTAGAATCTGAAACTTGAAGGCTATGAGCACCGAATCAAATTCAATTGACCTAAAGTCTCTTCAATCCAGGATTAATGAGATTAAACAGGAAGGAGAAGAGATCACTGATTTTACTTATGATTTTCTTGAGTGCCTAATGGAAAGGCATGATCTAAACGAGTGTCTTCCAGAAGATATTGAGTTGGAAGATGTTCCAGATCAGATTATTGACACTTTAAGAAAAGGTAAAATTCCAACCAAAGAAGAACTAATTTTGATTTCCCCCGACATTCAAAACTTTATGTGTTTTGAATTAATTTGGATTTGTGGTATGGGCGCAATTGCCTCTTATGGTGCTGATGAGGATGGAAACGAAGAAGAAGGAATTCCCAGCACATTCGATACCATTCTTGCCATGCGAGATGTTAGTGCTGCACATAATGTTGCCTCATATATTATTGCAGTTCTTGCTCTTTTAATGTCTCAGATTCCATCAGAAGAGATGATCGAAAGTATCACTAACAATTTTGATGATAGTGAGGCACAAGTCCAGGCTAACATGGATAATTTTGTTGAATTTGCATCTGCAATCATTACACGATACCGAGAGGATAAAGCTTATTATGGAACACCAAAAGAGTCCTGAAGAGATCAATTGGATTGACGATGCTTTTAAAGTAGAGAAAGCTCGTTGGGGAACCTGGAAAAGTACAGACAAAGAAGGTAACGGAGTTATTACCAGCCTTACCGAAGAAGATTGCATTCGAGCAACTCGATGGTATCTTAAAAAAAGGCAGGAAGGTTGGGATGAAGAATCTTCTGTGCATCAAGGAACTGTTGATTATAAACTATGAGCGATACTGACCCCACTGCTCCTTGGTTTGAATTTATCTCTTATATTCGTTGTTGTGATTCTTTAGGAGTTGTTCCTAGTATGAATCGATTTCTTGCTTACAACCGTTATTACAAATCAGTTTTAAATGACAAAGAAAAAACCAGTTAAACTAAAACCACAGGCTAAAAGAGAAAAACCTAAAGAAGAAGTTGTAATTGAGACTTTGCCATTTCATGAAACTTTTCCTTTAACCTTGGTCCACAAAGACGGAAAAGAAGAAAAAGTTTGTTATTTTGTATGTAAGGAACATCTAGACAAATATATTTCTAGATATAAGTTAAATAAAAAAGATTACACTATAACAAAAACAAAACCAAGGAAAGTTGATAATGGATGATTACAAGGAATTTGAAGATTGGTTTTATGAAATTGAAGGATTTTGTTTTAGATCTGAGAGATTTTTTGGGGATGTTCAATGTCCAGATCCATTTGAAAAAAACAAAATTTTAATTAAGTGGCTAAAAACTGCATGGGAATTGGGACATGAATCCGCAAAAAAAGCAAAAGAATAAAAATGCTTGGAGATGGTGGGCGAAAGCATTGGGAGAAAAAGCATCAAAATGCGATCGTGAGTCTGATAAAATTGCAGTCATAAGATCGATAATCTTTTTTACTTATCTTATTACAAATTGTTTTATTATTGCTGGAGTAGTTCGACATTGGAATGATGTAGAGTATACTGTACCAACAATCAACAAAAATCTATGAAGTACCGAATAGTAGAACAATCAGACCTATCGGGCGAAGTCTGCTTTTTACCACAATATAAAAGGTTTTTTATTTGGTGGAATTTTATGGAAATGGAAGTCTTCCCAAAAATGATTAAATTTTATTCTCTAGAATCTGCAAAAAAATTTATTAAGAACCAACTAAAAAATCCTAAAAAGAAATTTTACTACATTGAAAATGATTGAAAAATTGATTGACTTGGTTGTAGAAGATCCAACTGAGAATAATAAAAAAGAATTTGAAGTCCAGTTAAATTCATTAGAATATTCGTTGTTGGTGGAAGCAGAAAATTTACCAAAAAAATCTCAGGAGTATTTTGATTGTAGGAGAAAAGCATTTTCAGTTCGTCCTGAATATGCTAAAATCATGTTAAACAAATGGGTGGCGAAGTATAAATCAACTAATGGATGTCCAGTTAATTATGAGATGACATTAAACATTCCATTTAGGCAAATTAAAAAACCATGAATTTTTTTGATAAGTTTTTAAAAGATTATGAGGATATAAATCTAAAAATTACTGATGAAGTAACTGGAGTTGAATATTCTTTAATGGATACTATTGTAAATGTCATTCGAAGACTTGATGAACAAGAAAAAAGAATTACAACTCTTGAATCGGAATCAATCGAAACTTCTAATGTAATATACGAAATATATAATACAATTGAAAAATATTAGGTACGGATTTCTCGACTAGGATTTATTTGTAAATCTGCTAAAATAATAATATACAAAAAAAGGAGAATTATGGCATTATCTAAAAATGTTATTGAAAATTTAGAAGAAGCAAAGGGGTCTTTGAGAGCTGCTCTTGCACATGCTGCTCGATCTGAAAAATCCACAGTAAATTATAATATTTCTGAACTTCTTGTAGCTATCGATAGAATTATTAAAACTGAAGAATTTTCAGATAAAATTGAGGATATGATCGATAAAATGAAAAAAGATGGCAATGGTGGGTCTTCTTTCTTTGGTGGAATGTTTTAATAATTAAATATAATTGTAATCATGTTGATCTAAGGTTATGTTAAGTGTTGAAGAGTGGGAAGAATTAAATTCATTAAAAAATGCAATTGATGAATATCCTGCTACTGTACATCCAGAAAAAATGGAAAGGTTTACTGAGTTGTTTGTAAAAACACTAGAGGGAAAAGGAAATTTAGTAACAAAAATAGAACCAACTAACTATTAATAAAAACTATGAAATTCACAATTTATTCAAAACAAGGCTGTCCATATTGTGATAAAATCAAACAAGTTATGAAATTATCTAATTTGGATCATGTAGTTTATACATTAAATGAAAATTTCACCAGAGATGAATTCTATTCTGAATTTGGGAAAGGATCTACTTTTCCTCAAGTTGTAATGAATGACCATCATCTTGGTGGATGTACTGATACTGTACAATATCTAAAAGAAAAGGGAATTGTTTAGATGTACGAATATTGTTATGATGTAGAAAAAGCAATTGATTATGCTTTTGTCGAGCAAAAATTTGTGATGAATTTCTATCAATATTTGAGAGGTAAGGACGCAAAGAGAATTGAAACTCAGGAATTTTTAAATAGCCTCACTGCTATCAATTTAAAGTATCTAATAACTGAATTAGACGAATATCTCGAAGGCGGACAAGACAATGCTCACAAACAGCTTAGAGAGGCTTATGGACATCTCTCAAAGCCTTTTGCTAGAAAAGTTCGTAATTACATAAGCTCTATTTTGACTGACGCTGAAAAATATATTCATGACAAGAAACCAGGAAGAAAAAAGAAAACCCAGGATAAATAGAGGTATGGAGCTTATGCTCCAAAGTCTAAAAAATAAAGAGGAGGAGACAAAACTTTTTAGCTTTATTTACGCTAAGATGGTCTCTCTCTTTAGAAGAGAACTTCATTTTCGCGTAGAGTTTCATCTTAAAAAAAGAAGTTCTTAGGAGAAATTATATGTTAGCAACTAGTTTAGTTTTTGGGTCTTTTTTAATTGTAATGTTTTTTCTTATTGGAGTGATTGGCGGTTGGGTGGCAAGAGAATATATGATGAATTATAGAGAAATTCCAAAGCTGCACCCAGAATTTTATGATCATAATGGTAATATTATCCCAGATGAAGTAGTTGCGATATCATTTAATCCTGATTATTTTGAAGATGAAGAAGAGGATGAGGAATAAATACAACTGACATTTTTTTAATTTAAATTCATAATTACTAACTATGACAATGAAAACAATTAGTGTAAAAAAGAATGAAGCTCAGCCAACTAAACTGCAGCCAAATCCGTTTCAACATGAAATACTTGAGCTCGTCTCAAAGCAAAGAACTAAAGATAAAAAAATAGAAATTCTTAGAGAGTATCGTAATGATGCTCTCGTTTCTATTTTAATTTGGAATTTTGATGATAGCATAAGATCTGCAATTCCAGAAGGTCCAGTTCCATATTCAAATATACAAGAACAAACTTCGGGTAATGATACCCTATCTTCTAGCATTGATAAACAATTGAATAGCCCTCAAGTGGTAGACGCATATAGTAATGCACAAAGAACTTCGTTGAGAAAAGAAGCTGGTATTTTTTATAATTTTATTGTAGGTGGAAATGATCAGATTTCAAAGCTTAGAAAGGAAACAATGTTTATAAATCTTTTGGAGGGATTACATCCTCTAGAAGCAGAGATTTTAATTTTAACAAAAGATAAGCAACTTTCTTCTAAATATAAGATAACACTCCCTATTATTAGCGAAGCATATCCTGATATTCAGTGGGGAGGTAGATCATGAAGACCATTGTAGATGGAGATAAAATGACAGAATGGACAAAGGAAGAAAAGAAACAAATAAATTCAATTTATGGGTGTGAATTAATATACGAAAAAGCATCACCAGAACAAATTAAAGATACATCTTCGCCTAGTGATGCATATCTTGTATATTATAAAATAGAAGAAGAAAATTATATAGATGTTTGTAGAGGAAGAAAAAGAGTGGACATCTTTGACTTATATTATGATAAGTACAGAGAAAAAAACTTAATTAAAATTGATTTTGGTTATGGTAGAGTGAACCCAAGGCTATGGGGAATTCAAGGTAAAGAGATTAAGAAGAAAAAATGAATTTAGGATTTGACAACAACGACAAAGCTAATGTAGTAATTTATAAAGATGAAGTGCAAAATTTAATTAAAAAATATAAGAAGATTAAAAAATATATGAAATCGCCAATATATCAGATTAAAACTATGGATGGTACTGAAGAAGTGGTATCAGAACTACTAAAAGAATATGAAGATAATCCAGTGGACTAATGGGAAAGCATTACCTTTTAAATCTTTATGGTTGTAAATATTCGCATTTAAATGATGTAGACTTTCTTATAGATTTGTTGGAAAATGCAGCATCAATAAGTGGAGCAACTGTGTGTCAAACCATATTTAAACAATTTGACCCACATGGAGTTACTGTTTTGTGCTTACTTTCTGAAAGTCATATCTCAGCTCATACTTGGCCAGAGAATGGTGATGTGGCTGTGGATATATTCACATGTGGCGATTGTGACCCAAAAATTGGATGTGATGTAATTATCGAGCAACTAAAACCACAAAGATTTAAATTGGAATTCGTTCAAAGATAAAATAGTTACAAATCTTAACATTATCTTGTATAATCATTATACAAGATAGTATAAATTGCTACACTATTGACATATATAAACTTAGGAAGTATAATACTTCTATCGTTGACTGGATATCCAGCGGAAGTATCCATTAGGAGAAGCAACGCAAATTTACTGATAGTAAAGGAGCAAACCTAATGTCAAAAGTCGTATATCGTGGTGTTGAATATGACACTGAAGTTCGTCATCATATTCAACAACAAACTCAACAACAACCCCAACAATACAACGAAACCTATCGTGGTGTTAAGTTTGTAAAGGAGGGACACAAATGAATACTTATTTTGTTCGATATTTAAAAAGAAAAGCAAAGAAGGAAAAACTTCTTAAAGACGCACAACTAAATATGGCAAAGCAACCACAAGTTGCATAAATTACTGGAGGATTGACAATCCTCCTTTTTTTATGTATAATGTGTACGGACATGATTCATTTATCATGAATAATAAAAAAATAAATTTAATCATTAAAAACATGGAACTTTTACTTGAGTCTCTTAAATTAGAAATGGAAGAGGCAGAGGAAAGTAACATAATTAAATTTGAAGATCTTTTATCTAAAACGGCACCTGGTGTGTTGACTGATTATGAGCCAGACTATTATGAGGAACGATAATGTATGAAGAACTAACTGCATTTGAGAGAGCACTTGCTAGATTTGGAGATAAAGTTCAATATGTTGTTGGACTTGAAATCTCCGATAAAATATCTCCAGAGGTTGCATATCAGGAGATCAAAGAGATGATGAGAGAACTTAAAAAACTTCGTAAAAAAGAAAAAGATACTTGGGAGATTGAACACGAATGAAACCAATTAAGGCAAAAGATCTTCTTGAGCTGGATAAAAATCTTGAAGTTGTAATGCTTCAATGTTATACACTACCAGAACAAGTCATTTATCAGGCAGGAAAATGTGATTATTCTGAAACACCTATTCACAATCAGCAAATTCCAAGATCAAGTGAATGTGGCGTTTGGGTAGTAGAGCGTCTTTTAAGCAATGAGAAAGGACACTGGGGACCTCTAGAACACCCTTCGATTACCTTTTCCGTTTCTGGGTATGTTCACAATGTTGCAATGCAAGCAAGGACTCATAGAGTTGGAGTTAGCTTTGATGTCCAATCGCAACGATACACTGGAAAACGAGTTATTAAAGTTGCTAGTGGAGAACTAAAACCAGAAGATGTGTTTTTCGTTCGCCCTCCAGGATTCTATACCAATCGTTATGGTAAGAAATATGATTGGACTCAAGAAGATTACGATGACGAATTGAGTTGGATTGTAGAAGGCTGTAAGCGTTATGCAACAAAATACGAAAAAGGAATGTGTGAAGAACACATTAGGGATTATCTTGCACAAGCAATTCGTCAGAACTTTGTGGTTTCTTTTAACCTACGCTCTGTTCTTCATATTATGGACCTGCGAGCAAAGATGGATGCACAATTAGAGATTCAAGCATTATGCGAGCAATTTGTACCTCATCTTGAAAGGTGGGCACCAAATGTTTGGAAGTATTATCAAGAAAAGCGTCTACATAAAGCAAGACTATCTCCATAAACAACAATGAAAAGTTGGTGCGTCAAAGACCATTTAACAGGTCATGTATTTAAGGTTCTTTTCACAGAAGAAGAATTTCAGGATTTTCTAAAAAAATACCCTGATATTGATGAATGCATTGATTGCGCTGAATGTGATGATGCACCTTCTCTTTGTATAGAATAAATATAAAAAGATATTATAAGGAGTTTTGACTTTGGCGACATATCCAATAGTTAATAAGATCACAGGTGAACAAAAAGAAATTACTTTAAGTGTTCATGATTGGGATCAATGGAAACTAGATAATTCTGATTGGGAACGAGATTGGTCGGATCCCTCAACATGTCCAGGTTCTGGGGAAGTTGGCGATTGGAAGAATCGTTTGGTAAATAAGCATCCTGGTTGGGGAGAAGTTTTGAAAAAAGCTGACAGATCAGGTGGAAGTAAATCAAAAATGCAATATTGATATGGCAAGAAGAAGAAAGACCTCTGACGAATACCAACCCATTGGAGTTGGCATGACAGCAAAGCAGATGAAAAGAAGAAAACCAATTAATTCTGATTTGCTATTAGACATAGAACCACTCACAGATAATCAAAAAAAATTATTTGATTATTATGATAGTGGGAAACATATTTTAGCTTATGGAGCGGCTGGAACTGGAAAAACATTCGTTCTTTTATATAAAGCATTACAAGAAGTTTTGAACGAAAAAACTCCATATGAAAAAATTTATATTATTCGTTCTTTAGTTCAAACTCGTGAGATTGGATTTCTTCCTGGTGGACACGAAGATAAAAGTGCATTGTTTGAAATACCATATAAAAATATGGTGAAATATATGTTCCAACTCCCATCAGATGAAGATTTTGAAATGCTTTATGGTAATTTGAAATCACAGGAAACAATTAAATTTTGGTCTTCTAGTTTCTTGAGAGGAACTACATTTGATAACTGTATTATTATCGTAGATGAATTTCAGAACATGAATGGCCATGAACATGATTCTATTATTACCAGAGTTGGCGAAAACTGTAAAATAATGTTTAGTGGTGATGCATCACAAAGTGATCTAGTTAGACAAAACGAAAAAAATGGAATTCATGATTTTATGAAAATTTTGAATGTCATGCCATCATTTGAGACTATAGAATTTAATGTAGAAGATGTTGTGAGATCTGGTTTAGTCAAAGAATACTTGATTGCAAAGCACTCATTAGGATTTTGACATTAGGTTAAGTTCCTGCTATAATGGACGAAAGTTTTTGGAATGAAAATGAGTAGTCCTTGGCAAGTAAAAAGCAAAAAAACATTCACTCACATTGATATCAATCTACCAAAACTGGAAAGAGAAACTATTAATGGAGTTAGGTTTTATAAGATTGAATCTGAAGGAGAAACTGAATTAAAAAGATTTGTTTCAGTAACTTCTGTAACTTCGCATTATAATAAAGAAAAATTTGCTAGTTGGAGAAAACGAGTAGGAGAAGAGGAGGCAAATCGAATTACAAAAGCATCCACTAATCGTGGAACTGCAATGCACTCTCTCATTGAAAACTACTTGTTAAATGATGAGTTGCCAAAATCTACTCCACTTCCTAAATTTCTTTTTGATGTCGCAAAATCTGAATTAGATAAAATAGACAATATAATTGCTATTGAAAGTTCAATGTACAGTAATTATTTTAAAATTGCAGGGACTGTCGATACAATTGCTGAATATGATGGGAAACTAAGTATTATTGACTATAAATCTTCTGAGAAGCCAAAACCAAAAGAATGGATTGAAAATTATTTTGTTCAGGCTGCAGCATATTGCTTTATGTTAAAGGAATTGACAGGAAAATCTGCAGAACAACTTGTCATTATTATGGCATGTGAAAATGGAGAAGTAGTGACATATATTGAAACTGATATTGAAAAATACATTAAACTTCTTGTAAAATATGTAAAAAAATTCACCCAAGATAAGCTAAAAGAATATGAATCCGTCTGAAGAATTAAAACAAGAAATGCAAAAGAAATTTCTATGTCAAGATAAATTTGCACAAGAAATTGAAACTCTGGTGCAAAAAAATCCAGAATACAATTATATTAGTGCCATTATTGAATATTGCGATAAGAATAATATTGACATAGAGACTGTACCTAAGTTAATTTCAAAACCACTTAAAGAAAAATTAAAATGGGATGCAGTACAATTAAACTTTCTAAAAAAGACATCTAGAGCTAAATTGCCTTTATGACTGATGAAATTTTTCCTTTAGTTGCTGAAAATTTTTTAACTCAAGAAGCAATTGATTATATATTAAATTGGGCAAAAACAAACGACAATTTACATGATCAACATGAGTCTTCTGTAGAATACTGGAGTGGGAAATGTATATACTTCAATACTATCCAAGATAAAAAAATAAAAAAAATACTATATCAAATTTGTCAGGGCATGTTAAAATTTATTCATATAAATTGTCCTGATGAAAAATTTTTTATAGAACCTCCTCAGTTTGTCAGATGGAAAGAAGAGGACGAATTACCTCCACATGCAGATAATATAGAACAAGATGGCATAACTCCTAATAGATCTCCACATAGAACATATGGTGGAGTTTTATATTTAAACGACAATTTTGAAGGGGGTCAACTATATTATCCTAATTTAAATATTCAAGTTCAACCCAGACCAGGAATGTTGGTCATACACCCTGGAAATTTAAAGTTTACTCATGGTGTGAAGAAAGTAGAAAAAGGAATACGATATACAATATCTGCTTTTTTCACTGAAGATGAATCTTATTCAATTGAAAACTATTATTCTGAAGATGAAAGTGACGCCACATGATACTTACAAGACTTATCTTGCATTGAAACAACATTTTACAAATGAAAGTTATGATTTCATTAGATATAATGGTAAAATAAAAGCATCTATTGAATCTTTCCATAAAAGAAAAGATCGTATTTTTTTCGAAAAGTTATCAAGAAAAAACAAAGACGAGGAAATTGTAGAATTTTTTGTTTCGAATTTTGTTTCTTCATCTGACCCATCTTCTTTGTGGATTGGCGACATCATCAAAAATGGAAATGACAACTACTTAGACTGGCAAAAGAAAACACAATCATTGAGTTATCTTTTTGAGCAAGATTTAAGGCAAGTATTTGAAGGAAAAAATTTTTTAACTTTTTTAGAAATAGAGGGAAACAAGCACCCAAAAATATTAAAAGAATATTTGTCTGGTAATTTGATGTTAGAGACTATGGTAATTTTAGATCAAATGTTAAATTATAGAGAAAAATTTGACCTGAAATTATTGGATCCTGTTTGGGAATTGACATCTAAAAAAATAAAAAAATATTCTCCCTTTTTGAAGATAGATTTAAATAAATACAAAGACATTGTAAGGAAGGTATTACTGTGAGTTTTTTTGGATCTGAAATAGTAAAAAATGAGTTAAACGAAATAAAACTTTTACAGGAACAGTTGTCCTCAAATATTTTGTCATATTATTCCATGACAAGGCAACAAAAAATTGAACATATAAAAGTATTAGAAGAATTATTAGAAAAACAAAAAGTTTTATATGCTAGATTGAGTCTTTCTGATGATCCAAGTGCTATTGAAATGAAAGAAAGATTAAACGAATCTGTAAAAATGATGGGAGTTGATGTAGATCAAAATGTAAAAAATGTTTTTTCTCAACTTGAAAAGGTGATTGAAACCGTCAAATCGGACTTGCGCAAAGCCTGATCCTGTGCTATAATTCGAATGGGCTTTGGAACCCAAGAAAGTCGCCAAACAGTACATACCGTATCCACCGTAACATGAATTTTAAAGATCTTAAAAAGCAATCTTCTCTCGGTAGCTTGACTGAAAAGCTACTAAAAGAAGCAGAAAAGATGGGCACCAGCACTGGTGAAAATCAAAATATCTTCAAGCTTGAAACTGATAAAGCAGGAAATGGACGAGCAGTAATTCGGTTTCTGCCTGCACCTCCTAATGAGGATCTACCTTTTATTAAACTGTACAATCATGGTTTTCAATTTAATGGTCGTTGGTTTATTGAGAACTGCCCAACAACACTAGGAGAAGAGTGTTGTGTATGTGCATCAAACGGCGAGCTTTGGAACACTGGACTAGATTCTGATAAAGAAATTGCTCGTACACGGAAGCGTAAACTAAGTTACTATGCTAATGTTTACATCGTAAGCAATCCTGCTGATCCTTCACTCGAAGGTCAAGTAAAAATCTTTAGGTTTGGTGCAAAAGTATTTGATAAAATCAAATCATCCATGAAGCCAGAGTTTGAAGATGACCCAGTAATTGATCCTTTTGATTTCTGGAATGGCGCTAACTTCCGACTTCGAGTAAAGCAAGTTGCTGGTTATCCAAATTATGATGACAGCGTATTTGAATCCCCATCACCTCTAATGAATGGAGATGACGAAGAACTTGAGAAACTATGGAAGTCTGAGTACTCACTACAAGAACTCATTTCTCGTGATAAGTTCAAACCAGCAGAAGAACTACAAAAGCGCCTAAGCTATGTTCTTGGTACAAGCTCTGTTTCTAAATCGATTCGTGAACAGGAAGAAGATCTTGAAGTATTTTCGTCCTCTAAGTCTTCAAAAGAAGATGACATTATGAAAGAGCTTGAAGCATCTTATGCTAAAACAAAATCTTCATCAGCCGCTGTTGAAACAGAAGAAGACGAAGATGATGCCCTAGCATACTTTAGTAAACTAGCCGAATAATCTTAAAGGAGCCGAAAGGCTCCTTTTTTAATTCATTAATCTTATATTTTCTCCCCTTTTCAAAGTTTCATTTATATATTGTTGTCCACCTTCTTTATATGGGTAATTTAGTTCAATATCGTTTAATATGACATTCAAGTAATTTCTTTTGAGTGCAAATATATTTCTCTTATCGTCTTCAATTTTTGATTCATATTCATAATTTGTTACTGGGACTACAAAATTTTCAATAGGAATATTTGTAACTTCTTGTGTTTTATAATCATAATATTGATAATAATATATATTTCCAACTGCAGATTCTTTTTTTGGAATGTAGCTTATTTTTTCATTTCCATTTAAAGTTGGAATTTCTGCATCTGTTGGAATTTGATATTCGATATAATCAGTATAATTTCTACTGTTTTTTGTGACTTTTGTTATTTTAAATCTTCCATTAAAATTATTATCATCAAAATTTCTAACTTCTATTTCATCACCGACATCTAATCCTAGAATTGCTTGTTGTGGGTATGTTTTTACAATAGAATCAATTTCAATATAAAAGAACACTCCAAAAGAAGTCTCCGTGCCAGATATAAAATTACCATTAGACCCCCAAGAATCATTGATTACAATTCCCTCTTTTAATAGTATATCACCAGAAGAGTTTTTTAATTCTTTTGTTTCGTAATGGTGAATTCCACCATAAAGGTTTTCATAAGAGCCATATTTTTCTAGTAAGATTTTATCAAATGTAGTTTGTGGTAATGGCCACTCTGTTTGAATGTTTAAGATATTATTGGATAATAATACAAGCCAGTCTAATCTTTCATCGCCATATATTTTATATGCAACATTATCTGGTCTTTCATCTCCAATAATTTTATACTTTGTAAAGTATTGTAGATCACCAAAAATGTCTTCACGAATTTTTCCTCTCTTGAAGAGGTTTTTTACGGTAATATAATCTGATATCTTTGCGCCTGGTAGGCGACTTACATAATCAAAATTTGGAATATCTCTGAAGTATAGTGACATATTAGTAACCTATTGAATCTTCTGCTACGCTTGTGTAGTCATCATAATATACTGGATCTAATTCAGTAAATGACATTGTTAGGTCATATGAACTCATAGTGCCTGCTACATCATCATATGTCATGTATGTATTGGAAGGAGTATAATTGACACTAAAATTTCTTAAGGCACAGGTTTTAAATAAATTTAGTGACTTATGTGTGCTAGTTTTTTTTGTTTTTATGTCATCTCCTCTAATGTAGGTTATATTGAATACATTCGGAGTTTCTAGAAATAAATTTCCAGCACTTCTTTGGACAGCCATATATTGTTTGAATACTCTAATAATTTTTCTTACTGTTGTTCCTTCTTTTTCAGTTCTTGGGGTTAGTTTAAAATTGAAACTAAAATTTCTAAGATCTGGTGAGTCAAACAATAAAGTTAAATTTGGGTTTGTTACTGCACCACCTGTTCTAGATAATAAATTAGTGTTTGAACTAATTGCCATTTTTGCCAAATAATTTTGAACCGCAGTAACTATTTCTGGAGCTATTTTATTGCTTCCATCTTGTGATGCTATGGTTTGGCCAAATTTATTTGCCATATCATTCATATAATTTGCTGTGGCATTCATTCCACTTAAGCTAAGATTTGCTCCCATCATTTCTAATATTCCAAGTTTTGAATCTCCCCAACTAACAGTATTTGTGTCCATTACAGTTGGTTGAATAGGAAGAATTATCGTACCTCTTGATCTTTTTTCATCTTTCGTATCTTTCGTATCTTTATATTCGCCTCTTGGTTCAAAAAGAAGATTATTACTGGAAAGTTTTTGAGAGATATATTCAAAAACTTCAAATTTTATGAAATCTTGTCCATTATTTTGTATTTTTTCTGGATATAGAAGAGTACCAAATTCATCTGTTTTTACTAAATCTATTTCTTTTGGTAAAGCTACTGAACCTACATCAGTTGGGGAGTCCGCATCATCGCCACTACCCCCTCCACCTCCGCCACCTCCGCCGCTGCCACCAGCAACAATTGGATTAAAAAGTTTTTGTGATAAGCCAGATTCTGGGACTCCAGCTGATTTTGCAACTGCTTTTGGTGATGTTGCAACAACTGTACTTATTTGAGTTGTTTTTCCAGCATCATATTTTGCAAATTCTTGTTGCAATTCCGTTCCCGCATCAATTGTGGTCCATTTTCTATCGCCTTCCTTATTATAAACGCCTTGTAAATTATAATATTTTGGTGCGCCAGTACCTGGTGCAGCATACTGTATTCCACCTCCATTTTGTCCACGCCAATCATTTCTATCAACTTGAGTATAATAATAAACTGGACTTCCTTTATTTGAATCTACTGGTGTTACAGTATTCCCATCTTTTATATACTCTGTTTGAGTTATCCCAAATAATTTAGTCCCTGATGGGAGCGTAACTAAAAAAGGATCGGATGTTGCCTTGTCAGCCATCAGAAATCCTCCCCACACACAAGAGGATTAATCATCTCAATTTTTTGTAGAGTATGAGACATTTATATTATTTTTTATATCTATTTATCGTTTAGAAATGAATACTGGATAGAAAGAAGGTACCCTCAAAACATATTCTAATTCTTGTGGTTTTATTCTATAAAACATTGATTGTATTCTAGAATAATTGTAAGTTCTTATTGGACTTTCTACATACTCTGGTCTTCTTTGCCAATGGTAATTTACTCCCTTGTAATAATTCTTTTCTTTAGATGTGATTAGACTTACTGGGTGTACATCATACCATTTCCCTTGAGTAATTCCGATGTATTTAAATGTATAAATTTTTCCCACTTCTACCGTTTCTTCTGTCCTTCCCATTCGAGCAAGAATATCTATTAGTGCATTATAATAAAAATTTGGAGATTTATTTTTAGGTAAATTGTCGATTAAATTTTTGAAACTATAAAATTCTTCTTTTTGTTTTTCTAGACTTCTTTTTCTTTTTTGTAATTGTTCATATACATATACTTTTGCATTTTCTTTTTTTAATTTTTGTTCTTCAAATATTATTTCCTGTTCTTCTCTTTGTAATTTTCTTTCTGTCGCTTTCCCTAGAGTAGAAAACCAAGTTCTAACTGTACCAAATATAGTCCACAATCTTCTTGCTTGATTGCTTAAAGGTTTAAACATTTTAAATTCCCAATTCCCTTTCGGTGATTATTTTGAATACTATTCCATTTTCATTGCAAAATTTTTCCGCTGCTTCCCATTTAGCTTGATTTATTTGATATGTTTTCATTTCGTTCAACCAAGTCTTTGTTTTCTTTTTTGGTGTTGGGTTTGGTGGAATAGTTTGTCTTTTTGGTTTTATTTCTATAAGATATTTTTTTATTTCTCCATTTGATTCTTTTATTTTTATGAATAAGTCTGGAAAATAACGATGCACTTTTCCAGTAATTGGATTTCGATACGGCACCCAACCTTCTTCCGATCCCCAAGAAATAATACTTTCTGATAGATCGCACCACTTAAAGGCTCTCAATTCATAAGATGAACGATATACAATTTGAGCTGCATTACCAGAATATTTTCCTGGATTTATCGGGGAGTAAAATCCTTGTATATAATTCTTAGGCACCCTATAAATAATCAATAGACATTAAAAATATTTATAGATGGCAGAGAATAGACATCAACCTGCTTTCAATTCTCCTCAGTCAATGAGTACTATAAAGTCAAAGCTATTGAGACCAGCTTTGACTTCACATTTTTCTTGTGAATTTTTACCTCCACCTTCTGTTTCTGGTGGGTGGACCACAGATAAGAGAATAGCATTTGGTGAAGGTAATAAGAATTTTGATAAGGGTTTAATTTATTTGTCTTGTTGTGATGCCACAATGCCTGGGTCCACATTCTATACTCATGATGTAATGGATTACACTGGAGTTACAGAGAAAATCCCATATAGAAGAGTATATGATGATCGTGCTGATTTTACTTTTTATGTAGATGGAGACTATGAAGTTATTAAATATTTTGAATTTTGGATGCAATATATTGCAAACGAACAATATACAAAAGATTACAATGGGCAGAAGTTAATTAATTCTGAGTACTCTTATAGAATGGCATACCCAGATGGAACTGGAAACGACAATAATACATCGAGAGGATATAGAACGGATATTCATTTGACTAAATTTGAAAAAGATTATGGTGGACTATCTGGAGGTAAACCTGGAAAATCTTTAACATACAAATACATTGATGCATATCCAATATCAATTATGTCAATGCCTGTTAGTTATGAATCTTCTCAACTATTAAAATGTACTATATCATTTGCATATACTAGGTACATATTATTACCAAGTACAATTGGTACTATAGATAAACCAAATCCAGGTACACAAAATGTTCCGCCACGATTTGGTCCTGCATTTGGTACAGATGAGGAATTTTTCAATGAATTGAACAGAAGATAACTTAGGTCAAATAAATAATCAAACGAATTTAATATTATTCATTTAATATGCCTTTACCAAAAATTGCTACGCCAGTCTTCGAATTGGATTTGCCATCAACTGGACAAACAATCAAGTACAGACCATTTTTAGTAAAAGAAGAAAAGCTTTTATTGCTCGCATTAGAATCAGAAGATACAAAACAAATTACTACTGCAATTAAAACAGTAATTAAAAACTGCATAGAAACTAGAGGAATAAAAGTAGAGGCTCTTCCTACATTTGATATTGAATATTTGTTTTTAAATATTCGTTCAAAATCAGTTGGAGAAGAAGTAGAGCTGTCTATCATATGTCCAGATGATGGTGAGACTGCAGTTCCAGTCAAAATTGATATTGATGATATTCATGTCAATAAAAATGAAAATCATACAAATAAAATTAAAGTAGATGATTCGATTATGATGGAGATGAGATATCCATCTTTGGATCAGTTCATTAAAAATAATTTTGATTTTTCTGGACAAAATGCAACTGAACAATCATTCGAAATGATTGCTGATTGCGTAGATAAAATTTATACCGAGGAAGAAGTTTGGACCTCATCTGATGTAACTAAGAAAGAAATTGTTGACTTTTTAGATCAGATGAATTCATCTCAATTTAAACAGATTGAGACTTTTTTTGAGACCATGCCGAAATTATCGCATACAATAAAAGTAAAAAATCCAAATACAAAAGTCGAATCTGAAGTTGTTCTTGAGGGGCTATCCAGTTTTTTCGCATAGGTCTTTGCCATATGGACCTTGAGAATTACTTTAAGTTAAATTTTGCTCTCATGCAATATCATAAATATTCATTAACTGAGATTGAAAATTTGATGCCATGGGAAAGAGATATCTATGTGGCACTTTTAAATCAACATTTAGAAGAAGAAGAAGCAAAATTAAAGAAGGCATCGCTTTAAGATAAATGGCAAAAAAATGGTCTATTGCTAGTATAAAATTTCCTAGAAATAGGCCAAAGAATCATGCTATAATTTTTGCTAAAAATTTAGGTATTAGTGAAGCAGCTGATCCTGAACTATATTATTATGTCATAAAATGGTATGCAGAAACCAATCCAGGAGATGAGTTTCCAATATCAGAAAATGAATACGATGAATTTGAAGAGGACTCTTTAGAGGGAGATTTTGGGAAAATTCATGATAAGGTATTAAAAGAAATAGAAGCATATCAAAAAGAACAGAAGAAAAATAAAAAACCAACGGCATCAAAAAGACCCCCAAAAGCACCAACTAAAAAGCCAACTTCTCCTAGAGCAACTCCACCACAACCAAAGCAAACCGATCAAAATAAAAAAGATCAGAGCGAAGACAAAGATGAAGAGACAAAGGATAAAATAGAGGAGTTATTAGGAGAAATACAAAGAGCAGGTAGACAGCCCCCAAGAAGACAACCAACATCAACATCTGCGAGAAGATTTGTTCAACCATCACAAACTACATTTAGAACTAGAAATGTAAGTATTGGTAGATCAATAGCTCAAAGATCTCGTGTTGCATTGGCTAACATACCGCCACCTCCAGGTGGTGGTGGCGGTCCTAATGGAGGTGGTGGTGGAAATGATCCACCAATTATAGGAATATTATTAAAAATACAAAAATCAGTAGATAATATATTAGCTATTCTTTCAGCACAGAGATCAACTACTATAAGAACCCAACGAGTCGAAAGAATCGCCCAAGAACAAAATAAAAGAAAAGAAGCAGAAAAACAATTAGAATCATCGGCAAAAAAAACTTATGCTTCATTTGAAAAAGTAATATCTCCTGTAAAAGGAATATTAGATCGCATTTTTGATTTTATATTTTATACTTTACTTGGGAAAGCTTTTACTGAGTTGGTGAAATGGATCTCAGACCCAAAAAACAAACAAAAAATAGAATCTTTAAAGAGATTTTTTAAAGATTGGTGGCCAGCAATTCTTGGTACATTCATATTATTTGGAACAAGATTTGGCAAATTCATACGATCTACTGTAGGTTTAGCAATTAATCTTACAAAATATATTCATGCAATTGGTATACCAGGAATATTAAAGCTTCTAAAAACCTTTGGAGTTCGTTCTTTATATGCTGGTGCAGCAGTTGCCGCAGCATATGGTGGATATCAATTATTAAAACCAAAAAATGAACCAGAAAAAATACAACAGCCAAAATCACAACAACAAAGTAAACAGGAAGAACAAAAGATAAAACCGCAACCGATGCCACCTTCTTATGCATTCAATAGAGGTGGTATAATTCCTCAACGAAATTCTACTCCAATAGAAAAGATTGCTTTGGATGGAAGTCAACAAATCACTAATAATTCTGGATTGGATATTACTGGTGCTGGACCAGATACTCAATTGGTTGCAGCTAGACCAGGAGAAATTGTTTTAACTCCAGAAGATGCAAAAGACATTCAAAATAAAACTGGATTAAATTTATATCAATTTGTTGCGGGAAGAAAACCAAAGTATGCCAACAATATTCAGATGGCAAAAGATGGTGGTATTGTTGGTGGTGGTAAATTAAGCGCAGCTGATTACAATTCTTTACTTGCAATTTCTGCGATAGAAGATGACAATCCACAAGGTAGAGCAGATGTTGCCCAATCAATCTACAATCGACTTCAAGCAGCAAATAATTATGGTGCAAATTTTTTACAATCAAAAAATACGATAAAAGATATTATTATGGTCCCAGGTCAATATGACCCAACATCATATAACACTTCAGATTGGAATAACATTGTAGATAAAAAATCTGCTGCAATTGCATTAATGAATTCCAAAAAGGGGAAAGATTATAAGTGGAGTATGCAAGATGCTCTAAGGCAAATATCTGATACAGAAAAAGCATTAAAGAATGTAAAATTACAGCAACAAGCGCAAAGATTTGTTGGCACTAGGACTGGATTTTATGGAACAAGTGAACAACCTCATATGAGACCAGACAAAGGAGATGTACTAAGAAATAAAAATTCTAATTTCTTTATACATGAAGGAAACTATGGAAATAAACCTGCGCCAATTCCAGCTCAATTCCAGGCACCACCTCCACCAAAACCAAAACCAAAACCCCAAGGATTCATAGAACCTTTATGGAATAATATTCTAAGATTTACTGGACTTAAAACATCTGATGCCACATTGGCTCCAGTTACTCCAAATGTACAGCAACCTGGAAAACGAGTTCAAAATAAAGGCAATTTTACCATCACAGAATTACCACCAGTAATGGTTTCTTCCAATCAAAATACAGCACCAGGTGCTAGAAGTGGAAGCCAAGTACCTGCGCTTTCTCCAATTCCCCCAAATCAAGAAGAAAGAGGAATTACACTTTCTGCATATGGGTTAACATAACATGGCACAAAATAATGTAACTCCAACTACACCTATCATACCAGGATCAAGAAGAGGACCTGGTGTTGGAAATACACCTTTAAGTATTTTGACATCAATTCATCAAAGTTTAAAAAAAATTGAAACTTTGGTTAAAGTTAATCCTGGTCTTCTAACCAACCAAAAAGAGCAACAAAGAAGACAAGCAATAACACAGACAAGACAACAACAGGAAAAGCAAGCTGAAACTCCAAAACTTGTAAACCCATTAACATATTTGCAAGGAGCATTACCTAAAACTGGATTCCTAGATGCGATTCGTAATTTTATTCTCTATACTTTTATGGGATTTGCATTCACTAAGCTAGTGAATTTTCTCCCAAAAATACTAAGCACATTGAAGTTTATAGATCCTTTTATAAAATTTACAGAAAATTTTGTTGGATCGGTATTTAAAAATTTTGTAGATGCAATTGATCTTGGGTATGAGCAATATGATAAAGTAAGATCATTAGCAAAACAAGTCGGTGGAGAAAAATTTGAAAAGCAATTTGACGATCTTTCATCTGCACTAAACAAATTTCTAAACACAGCAATTATTGTTGGATTGGCAATTGCTGGGTCTGGTGCAGTTGGAGGAGGTGGAGGTAAAAAATTACCTACAAGAATATCTCCTAGACCTGGAGTAGGTGGACCTGGTGGTACAACTAGATCAACAAGATTAAGTCAATATTTTAGTCAGACTCGTGCACAAGAGGCAGTTACAAAAAAATATGGATTTGATGCAGCACGATTATATCAAGATAGAATTGATAAAGGTTCTACTCCTGCTCAAGCATTAAAATTAGTTAGAGAAAGATTTTCGCCAAGAGCTATTCCTACTGGGAATTTAGCTGGAAAAGGAAGAACTCCAGGTAGAATTGGAGCAAGAGGACTAGGAAATGTACAACAGCGTGCATCATTAAAATTATTTGGAAAAGCTGGTGCAAAAATATTGGGTAAAGTTCCGATCATAGGTCCAATAGCAGACTTTTTAATTAGTACATTGATATTCAAAGAAAGACCAGATAGAGCTGCTGCTGGTGCTGTTGGTGGTGCTGTTGGCGCAGCACTTGGAAGTTTTCCTGCATTGATTCCATTTGGTGGTCCAATTTGGGGTGGAATTCTCGGTGATATAGTTGGCAGATCATTATTTGATACTGCCACATCGATGCAGGGACAGGGAGAAAAAATACAGAAAAAAGCAGCAGGTGGACCAGTAACTAGAGGTGGAAAGTCAGTAGGAAGAACAATTAAAAGAACTGTTTCAAGAAAAAGATCGAATTTACAAAAACCAAAAGGTCAACCACCACAACCTGGAAAAAATATAGGCGGAGAGAGGCAGATTAAAAAAATATTTGCATCTCCAAAAAAACCAGGGAAGAAAAATCCACTAAGAGCATTAAAAACTATATCAGAAATTATGAATAGAAATCGTGATCCACTTTTTGGTGGAATCATGATGGCAACTTCAAATTTACCTTTGGGACAAAAGCCAGATCCTTTATTAAACCAAGAAATTAAAAATAATTTTGCTGCATTAATTGATAATGCAATTGCAGCACAATCAGCAAAAGATGTCAATCAAATTGGCAGATCAATTTTTACAGCAGCACAAGGTGGTGTAGTTCCAGTTCAAAGAACAATTAATAAAAATGGACCAACAATTGGGCAGCAATTGGGTGAGGCAATATCTCGTTCATTTAGAAATGCTCTTGATAATAGAACTAATGAGATATTTCAGAGTCTTAGGAAAGAGATGGGACTGAAAAGTGATGAACCTGGAATAGCTACGCCACCTGGTACAGGACCTGGAAATATAATTGTAAGTAGTAATAGTCCAGATTTTTGGTTACTTGCAACTGGAGCCCTATTTGAAAATTCTGATCCTCAAGGTGCAGCTGATGTAGCACAAGTAATTTATAATAGAATATCTGCTCCTAATGATCCTTGGAAAACAAATAGGAGCATCAGAACTGCTATATTATCACCAGCACAATTTACGCCAGTAAGTGGATATGGAGGTGTCCCAGCTTGGTCAAAAATTATAACCAAGGAAGACGCTATTAGATTCGCCACATCCAATGGAAAAACACAAGCTGCATTGGAAGCAGTAGCAGCTGGATTATTGGATACAAATAAACAGAGATCAGCTAGAGATTTTGTTGGACCAAGGGATTCATTTAGAGCTACAACTCATGAAAATAAATTATATGATCACTTAGATGCTAGTACTGAAGTTACTAGACATGGGCATATTTTTGGTTTTGAACCTGGTGGGGCACAGATTGCTGCATTTAAGGCAGGTAAATTATCCCCAGCTCAAGTTTCTCCCCAAACAAAAGGAACTGTAACTCAAACTGGTAGGGGTGGACTTCCCCTGACTGGAGAAAATGGAAGACTAAAACCATCACAACTTACTAGAGTAGGTACACTTGCTGATACTCCAGATTATAACGATTGGTATGGTAATGGGGCATATCTAAGACACGATGCTGCCAGACAATTTCTTAAAGCAAAATCGGATGCAAATAAACAAGGAATTACATTGATAATTACCTCTGCATACAGAAGTTTAGAGCATCAAAGAGCATTACGAGGACTATATTCAGTTGTAGCTGCACCAGGAACTTCTCAGCATGGTGAAGGTAGAGCACTTGATATTAGACCTTCGACAAAAGGTTGGAACTGGTTTGTTGCTAATGGGCCAAATTATGGTTGGTATTATGCTGCAATCCCAGGTGATGATGTCCATTTCGAATTTAGGGGAGTTGTAACGGCAACCCCACCACAAACACCTGCACAAAATCCACCACCACAAACACCGGGTCAAAATCCACCAAAACCAAATAAACCAATAAAAAATTATGGTGTTGTATTTAAAAATGGAAAGTTTTATAAACTTGGTCCATTTGGATTAGATAAAGAAGAAGAAGTAACCGATAGAAACAATACACAACTCAGACAAATTCCATCTTTTGGGTTAGGCAGAGGAACAGAAGGGCAAGTAAAACAAGCAGCCAATGGTGTTTATTATAGATTCACAAATGGAAAGTGGATAAGTATTCATGCGGGTGGAAATTCTTCCATTCAAAATAATATACCATCATCTTCAGTTGCACAAGCACAATTCACCCCTTTGCCAATAAAAAATACAATGGACATGATTCAACAATATGATCCATCATCCGAAAATCAGATTGTGAATACACATCTTTTGGTAGTAAATAAAATTCAAACTGCGTAAATAATACATAAGACGAACAGAAAATGAATAAAATAAACCCAAGAGAGTTTAGAATTAGAAGTAGAGACGGTAAAATTGAAGAATATGCTGAAACTTCTATTACAACATTTAGTTACTGGGAAAGTATTCTTTCTACATCTATACAAGCAAGTGTAACTTATGTTGACACTGGAAATAGAAACACTGCAAATTCAGGGTCTGGCACAGAGTCTAATGGTCTTGATATCGTAGGAACAGAAAAAATATATGTGTCTTTTTATGATGACGATAATAATCAAATAAGATTTAATACAGACACCACTGCATTTAGAATATATGATGGAAATCCAGTCTTATCAGACACAAAAAAAGAAGTTCTTTCTTTCAATTTATGTACAACAGAGTATCTTAAAAAATTTTATAGCGATTATTATGTAACTGGATTTTATGAAGGAAAAATATCAGATTCTGTAAATAAAATATTAAAGGCGGATTTAAAAACTAAAAAACCAGTATATATTGATGAAACAATTAATCCATTAAGATTTGATGGTTGCGTAGATTGGACTGCACAAGATGCTCTACTTTGGCTTGCCCCACAATCCATTCCAAATTTACCTTCAGCAAAAGGAAAAACAGCTGGATATTTCTTTTATGAAACATCAGAAGGATTTAAATTTAAGTCAATAGATGTTTTATTGAGTCAACAAAAAAAGAGAACATTCATATATACCAATTCAGTTGAGACTCCTAAAGGATGTGATGCTAGAATTTTGACCACTCCAATGTTTAAGAGCTCAGTGAATGCAGCAAATCTTATAAGACAAGGAGCATATAATTCTTTAACTTATGTATATGATCCTGTATACGATAAAGTTAAACCAGTTACTACTGATAAGTCTGATCAAAAATCTGGAATATCAATGGCAGGAAAAAATATGCCAGACTTTATAGATCCAGATTTCACTGGAACTACTAGAACAAACTTCGCAACTAAAGATTTAACCATTCTTCCTGGAGTGGATTCAAAAGAACAACTAGCTAGATCGAATGAAGAAAATCTAGTCGTCGAAGATATTATAAATCAATCTCAAATGAGATACCAACAATTATTTGCAATCCAGGTTCAATTTACAATATTTGCTGATTTGACTTTACATGCAGGTGATATAGTTGAGTGTTTATTTCCAGAGATTTCAACTGAAAATAAAACTAGTTCAAAGAAATCTGGCCTATATATGATAGTAGACCTATGCCACCACATCTCAACTAACGGTCCATCTTATACTGTATTAAACTTGACCAGAGACTCATATGGCAGGAGAATTAACCAATGAAATCAAAAATCTACGATACAATTTTAAGAATGGAAAAAGAATTGGACACTGAGTGTTCCAATCAAAGAAGAAGGCATTTGGAAAATGAATTAGAAAGACTTCTTGATTATATTCAACATCATCCAGATGCCGAATATACGCCAAGTCCATTAGAACTATTTTGTGATGAAAATCCAGACGCATTGGAATGTAGAGTATATGAGGATTGAGTATGGGAATTAGTCGTGGTATAAGAAGTGGGAGATATTCAAATGCGAATGATTATGGATTTTATGGAGATTATGATGCTGTTGTAGTCGAATGTAGTTGGATCTCAGAGGAAAACGCTGGAAAGAAAGAATCGTTAGAAAAGAAGCGAGAAAAAGATTCTTCTGGTAATGTAAAAAAACCAGCCAAAAGAAAAGTAAGAGTTAGGATAAACGGTATTCATTCTCCCGACGCCACTAAACTGCCTAACAATAAATTGCCTTGGGCAGAAATAACTGCGCCATCAAGTGGTGGAAGTGGGTTTTTATTCACAGGACACATTGCACAAATTTCTCCTGGTGATTCAGTTATAATAAGATTCAGAAATGGCGATAGAACAAAACCAGTTATAACTGGAGTTAAAGGAAGAACATTTTATGAAAATTCATATGGAGAAATTGATTTAAAAAATGCACTAAACTCATTTTCTCCAACATTAGCAATAACAGTTCCAAATTATGGTTTTGAGGGAAGTAGTGTTTATAACTTCAATGCAGTAGATTTTAGCGTAACAGAAAATTTTCATAGTAATATACAACCTTTTGAAACCGATTTGGCTATTCCATGTGCAGGTGAAGTGGAAGATGCCACAGAAGTAAAAACTGCAATATCAAATGCAATCAAAGAAATAGAAAAGTTTAGAAAAGATGCTGCGCAATTTGCTCAAAATAGACTACAGTTTGTAGGCGAAGTGCAGCTGAAAATAGATAAGTATGCTGAAATTATTTCAGGTTGGATTTCAGCTAAAGTAAAATGGCTACAAGAAGAAATACTAAAAAGAATAAATGCTGCATCTGTATCGACAGCAAATGCTTTATCATTGAATTCTAGATTCCCAATTAGAGAGGGACAAAATATATTAGTTCAGGCAATATATTGTCTTTTTAATAAAATATTAGACAAAATTACAGATGCAATAGTTAATTTATTGAAAGATTTAATTGATAGATTTATTTTAGTCCCATTATGTGCCATTGAAAACTTACTGCAATCTATACTATCTAAAATACTGGGACTTCTTACTTCAGTCTTGGGATCTATTGCATCATTAATCGGTGCAGTTGCTGGAATAGTAGATCAAGTATTAGGTTTTGTGATTGATCTTTTGTCTATATTTGATTGCGAACCACCAAAGAAATGTCCAGATGTCAATAAATGGAATTTACTTGAGGGTGCTGGAGATAATGCAGAAGGATTTGAATTGGACATCAATTCAATTTTAAAGAAGGCAGAGAGTTTTGCGCAACAAGTTACAGACATTACAAAGTTAGTATATGATCCAGACACTGGAGAATTGTTGGGAGTTGATATTAATGATTTTGATTTCGATTTAAATGATGTATTAAGTGATTTAAGTTGTGAAGGAACTCCTCTTCTTTGTGGTCCACCTAAAATTACATTCTTTGGTGGTGGTGGATCTGGAGCCACAGGCAACACAATTATTAGTTCTGCTGGTGAATTGTTAGGAGTTGATATAACTAATACCGGATCTGGATATTCTGACACTCCATTTGCATCAATTGTAGATGAGTGTGGAAAAGGTAGTGGTGCAGTAGTAAAATCTAAAATTGGAATTATCCCACCAGAATTACAATTTACTGCAAAACCAATTTCAAATGGAATTGTAGAATTGAAATGGAAGACAAAACGAGCAAAAGTAGTTGAAACTAATTTTGGATCAAAAGAACTTTCTGGCACTATTAATGTTAGTCCAACACAGGATACAAAGTATACGGTAAAGGCAATAGGAAAATATGGACAATATAGAGAAAAATCTCTTTTAGTTAGAGTAAGTAATAATTCTATAGAATATGAAAAAGATATTTTTACTACCGTAGATCCAGATGATTTAAACCCACCAGCAGACTCTGAGACTGATGGTGGCACCGGAAATGATGGTGGTGGCGATACTGGCGGTGGCGGCGGTGGTGACAATGGCGGTGGCGGTGGTACTGGCGAAGACTGTCCCCCACTACAACCATTTGTTTCAACTCGTAAACCTCCAATTCAAATAGACCCTGAAGATCTTGGAGTAGTTTCAGTTTTGGTCGTGGATCCAGGATATAACTACCTTGCAAGTCCTGATGGTAGTCTTGGTGGAGAAGGGAGAACCTGGGCAAATCCAGAAGACACAATTGTAAGAAGAAAAGATGGAACATATGATTTACCATACCCCCCAAATTCTATAGTTCAATTGAATAAATGTGATTATGTTAATCCACCAGGAGAAGATCCATTTAGACCAGACGAAGATACTGAATATGTCACACCAGAACCACCAGTTGGATATGACACAATAACTCGTGGAATATCTCCTAGTTCTGAAAGTGGAGAGTATGGTGTTGTACTTTATATTTGTGAAGTAGAGATTCTAAACGCTGGGGGTGCATATTCACCAACAGATACAATTACGGTTACACCAGATAATGGAGCACAGTTACAACCAACTTTTGATAAGAATGGATCTTTGATAAAAGTTAATATTGTTTCTCCTGGTAGTGGATTTGTGGAGTTTCCAATTATTACAATAAATTCTAAAACAGGATTTAATGCTCAATTGATACCAAAATTATGCGTAGAAAGAGTTGGAGATCTACTCGAAGAGGATGTAAATAGATATAGTGGACAACAAATAATCTCTGTAATTGATTGTGTAGGTAGAAATTAATGGCACAAAAAACAAATGTTTATGCCCATAGGGTTGGAAATAAAGATGGAGAAATTGTATTTGGAAATATAGATAAAGATAATACTTTGTCTGGGGTGAGTATTCGTAATGGATTCCCATTTCCAATCGGACATTATACTCAATTAAATTCAACTGGAAAATTTGCTGGTGGTACTACAAATCGTTGTCCTGGGGCATATCAAATTAAATGTGGAGATTATCCAGTAGATGGAGTTGGATTTGTTTTACATGCTGTGGATGGAGATATTATCATTGGCGCTCCAAGTGGAAGAGTTAGAATATTTGGAGAGACCGTTGACATTATTGCAACTGGAGCAGGTACATTAAAAGGAGATATAAATATCTCAGCAAATAATAATGTCAATATTGATGGAAAACAAATCAATGCAAAGGCAACTGCAGCGATGAAATTTGTTAGTTCTGGTAATGGATATATCACAGTAAGTAATGTTTTATATCAAAGTGCAGCATTTATTAAAAATGCAACTGCAGCTACTGTCAAAATTCCACCGTCTTTCACTGGCAATACTGGACCTTTGGAAACAATACAAACACTAAAGAAAATATTATCTACCTTTTTATAATAAATGTCAGCAGATTTTTGCGCGATTAATGTTAGCGATCAACTATCTATATCAGCAAACCCAACTGGTATTGGACCACCAATTCCGATTCCAATTGCATTCAATCCTTTAAGTGGATTTTTACATGTAAGTAGCGCATCTTTATTTGGAAATCCTTTAGTATATCCTGGGCCATTAGGTAATGTGATGATTGGTCGGAGTTCCGACTTAAAATTAAAAGCATTACCGATGCTTTATGTTAGAAGCACACCAGATCCACCAACACCAAGAGATGTTGTTTTAGGCGATCCAGTTGGTCCAGTTGGAATCGCAGTAAATTCTTTAATTATTAATATATTAAATGCAAGTACGATTAATGTTGTTTCTCCATTGTCTTATTGGAGTGGAATTAAAAACTTACTTGGCGCAGAAACAATCACTGGAGCAAAAGCTCAAACTGGAGCGGAAGCAAGGTCTGGATTAAAAGCAATTAATGGACCTACTGTTATCAATGGAAGTCTAGATGTTATTGGTAGGCTTTCTTGTAGAAGTGTTGATTTGGTTGGTACCATCAATGTCCAAGGGTGGAAGGAATTTGATATTCCACACCCAACAAAACCAAATCATAGATTAGCTCATGCATGTTTAGAAGGACCTGAAATTGGAGTTTATTATCGTGGAAGATTAAATAATGAACATATGATTTCTCTACCAGATTATTGGAGAGGATTGGTCGATCCTGAATCAATATCAGTTCAATTGACACCACATGAATGCTATCAAGAATTATATGTAAAAGAAATTCAATGGGGATCTAAAATTATTATAACTAATAATTCAGGTGGTCCAATAAATTGTAGTTATGTTGTTTTTGGCAAGAGAAAAGATGTACCAGATTTAGAAATAGAATATTTTGGAACTGAAATGAAAAGGAGGTAGTAATGGCAGTATCAAAAAAAATTAAAGACGATATTAGTAAAAAAAGAGAACAAAAAGAAAAAAATATTGAAAATTATAAACAAGAAATATTAGTTGTTGATGCAGAAAAAGAACCTTATGATGTTGCAACAAGACAACTGGATCTTGACATATTAAAATCAATTGAAGTAGTAAATCAATCAATATATGAAACTCAAGCTGCATATCAGACTAGATTAAATTCTGGCTGTTATACAGATTTATTTTGGAGAGCAGAAAATTATATTTTTGGTGATACCACTGTAAATATTATAGTCGATCAAGCTAGTGCTTCTGGGTATGGCCAATCTGTGTTTTATGTTGAACCAGTAACTGGAGCAATACTTACTTATACTGAAAATGCAAAAATTGGTCTTACTACTCAAAATTTGTATGGTCTAAAGTATTTTGATCAACCATATCTTAAAGATATTGGTGACACTACACTTGGAACTTTTGTTGGTCAAATTGGCCTTGGTTCAACTGTACTTACAATCATAACTCAAGATCCAGATGAACTGATTGTTGGATTTGATACTGGAAATGTAATCACATGTTCAAAACAAGGAGTCTTTCCTTCTACTACAAATACAATTGTAGGATTTGGCACGACAACAGTAAGTGGAATCTCTACTTCTTTGAATGAACTTATTGGAATTTCAACAGATTCATTTTATACTATCTCTCTTATTTTAAAAGATGCTACGATTGGATTTTCTTCTTTGCCAGAAGCAGATGGGTCTTATGTAGATTACACTGTTGTGATTTCGCCTGATGATTTTGAAGCAGAAAAACCAAGATTTAAATATGAACTTAAGGTATCTAAGGGAAGTAATAAAACAAAAAAATTTACTAAGAATCCATATTCTCCAGAGACAATTGGAATTTTGAATACGACTACAGCAGGAACTGGCTACAAAGTAAAATTAGACAATTCTGGAAGTCCTTCAGCTACTCAAGAATGGAAACCAGAATTAAAAGGATCAGAAATTGGAGGAGATAAAATAAAAGAACCTAATGTTGGTGCTGGTAAAATATTCTTCCCAACTGGATTTACATACCGTCCAGTAATTGCTGGAATACCAGCTGTAAAAGGAGCTAGTCTTACTGGAGTTGATGTTACATTATTAGCAAGTTATTATGAAGCGACACCATCTTGTACAACCTCAGTAAATAATATTGTAAATGCAGCAGCTTCAAATCAAGCAACAAAAGAATCTTCTATATCTGGACCATGTGTTGCAAATATAGAGGACGCGGCAAATGCAATGAGAAATGAAAGAAATGAATATGCTCTTAGAATATGGGGAATGAGACAATCTATTGGAAATCAAAATAATGAACTAGATGAATTAGAGGCTCTTGATATATATTTAAACCAAAATTCATCCATTATTGATAACAAATCATCATCCAACTGCGTAGAATAATGAAAAACATAAATTACGAAATTAGCCAAACAACCTTATCCGTTCGTGGTAAGTTGAATCAATCGAATCAAATTGAATTACCAAAGTCTTGGAAAGATTTAGTAGATCCAAGAACAATCACTGTTTGCTTGACTCCAATTGGAGCGCATCAGAGTTTAATTGTGAAGCGAGCAGATTCGGAAGAAGTCATCATACAGTCAAACGGAAATATTCCAATTCAATGTTACTATCATGTGTTTGCAGAACCTAAATAACTTATAAAAGTGTTTATATAAAATGCCATACATAGGAATTAATACTGGAACTACACCAAATGATGGGACAGGTGATACTTTAATTGAAGGTGCAATCAAAATAAATCAACAGTTCCAAGAATTATATGGTACCCTTGGAGTAAAAAATTATAAAGTCATAGGTATAAGTACAATTCTTGCTCCAAATGATTTCTGTACAGTAATTGCATCAAGTGTGCAATTGCAATTACCTTCAGTGCAAACAAATGGGTCAACTGTCCAAGTTTGTGTTGCTGGTACATTTACAGGCACTCAAGTATTGATACCCCCTGCTCTTGCTGGCGGAGTAAAAATTATGGGTCTTGCGGAAGATTTGACTATAGATCAATCGAATGTAACTATTACACTTGTCGGAATTCAAACTATTTCAGGCATTTCAAGTAGTTTTGATTGGAGAATAGTTTGATGTTTTTACAAATAAATAAATTTAATTAACATATAGTCTGATGGCATATCAAGGGATATCTACTGATACAGGTAGTGCTGATAGTTTATTTCAAGGGGCATTGAAGATCAATAGCAATTTCCAAGAGCTTTACACTACTCTTGGTGATGGAAGTAATATAACTCTAACTCAAAACCGTTTAATTAATACAGGAGCTGGTTTAGCTGGAGGAGGGGATTTAAGTGTAGATAGAACTCTTTCTGTTGATAGTACTGTAGTAAGAACTTCCGGAGCACAGACTATTGCTGATAGCAAAACTTTTTCAAGTGGAGTTACGATTACTTCCGGTGGATTGACGGCAACTTCACAAACAATTACTGCAGGAAGTTTTTCTGGATCCAGTGTCAGCGTAACAGGAAACATAGATGCAAATGGTGTAAATCTTGGGTCTGTTGCTACAGGATATTATGGTGATAACACTAACTTAGCACTTAGAGTTCCAACTGGTGGTGGAGGATTATATATCCAATCGCCTTCTCCAGGAGAAACTACTTGGGCATTATTTAGATCGACAAGAACCGATTTTAACAATAATATTTACGCACCTCAATTTATTGACAGTGAAGATAACAATTGGTATGTGAATCCTAATGGAAGTAGCAGAATTGTAGAACTTCATATTAATGGATCAATTCCAGGTCAAGACCCAGGATTATTTGGATCTGGTGGTTTTGGTGGAAGATTGAATTCTGGTGGTTATGATATGGCAACATCTGACAATATCCCACTAAGAGTTAACAGAACATCTAGCAATGGAATTGCAATATCAATTAGAAAAAATGGAAATGGTGTAGGTAGTATCGAGATTACTAGTGATACCAATGTCAATTTCAATTCATTTATGGGATCACACTGGTCTTGTCTTGAAAATAGAGAAAAGCCAGATATTTTAGTGGGAACTATACTGGAAACTATTGATGAATTGGTAGAATGGAAAATTATTGAATTTGATTATTTTGATGAATTATTGGATGATTATCGCAAAAAGAAAATTCCTTATAATGGAAATCTGGAAATTAATTCTGAAATTGAATTTACATACGATGATCAACAATATACAGGAATTATTAAATTAGAACAACAAGAACTAGAAAATGTTTATGATGTTTATAATGAGGCATTAAATAAGCATGTAAAAGTAAAAGTAAGTGATACCATTGGATCTTCTGCAGTCTTTGGGGTATTTGTTAGTTGGGATAATAATGTTGATATGGAAAGGGAAGATGAGCATAAAGTCGAACCTTGGAAAGATCTAACTGTTGGAGCAATTGGAAATTATTTTGTTAGAATCGCACCAGATCAAGTTGTAAATATTGGTGATCTGATTGAATCAAATGGTGATGGATGTGGTAGAGTTCAGAGTGATGATATTATTAGAAGCAAAACAGTTTGTAAAGTTACATCTACAATCAAACAAAGAGTTTATGCTGATGGATCTTATTTAGTGACTGCTGTTCTATATTGTGGGTGATTCTCAAATCAAGACTTGATATATGCCAAGCACACTAAAGCACACCTCCATATTATGCACTTACCTTTATCATGAGAATTGCTTGATCTCTATTTAATAAATACAAAAAAAGGAAATAATTTAAATGAGCACTTTAAGTCAATTTTTTGGTAGTGGTAGTAATAAATTACCTTTTGGCATTAAAAATACTGCATTTTATATTGATACATTGATTGTCGGTGGTGGTGGTGGTCCTGCACTTGGCAACAGCGGTACTTCTAGTGGCGGCGGAAGAGTAGTACAAGTATTTAATTTATTGGTTGAAAAAAATATAATTTATAATATTACTGTAGGTGGAGCTGGAGCTGGAACTGGGGTTAATGGAGAAGATAGTGTTTTTGGATCAATAATCGCGCAAGGTGGAGGTGGCACTAACAAAGTCGGTGGGTCTGCTGGAGGATCCACTGGTACTCTTTTTAGGGCAATATTTCCTACTATTGGAACATATTCAGTAAATGATATATTAAGTGCAACTAATATCATAAGTAGTGGAAATGATGGAGGAAATGGTTCGGCTCCGAGTACTGGCGGTGGTGGTGGAGCAGGTTCACCTGGAGCTGCCCCAAGTGGTTTTTTTGGTGGTAATGGGGGAGCTGGTATAGTTTCAACGATAAAAGGTCCTGGTCCTTATTTTTATGGAGCAGGAATAGGTGGTGGACCGGGTGCTCTTGGTCCTGGTGCAAATGGCGATGGTGCAGGTGGAGCAAATACTGGAACAGGTGGGCAAAGTGGAGTTGTAGTTGTTGCATATCCAAATACATTTGCTTTGGCGACAACTACTGGAGCTCCTAATTTATTTTCGGCATTAAATCCATTTGGTGCAAATGCAACTAGAACTGGATATCATGTATATGAATTTACAGGTTCCGGTTCAATTAGATTCAATTAATATAGAAACACTATGGCACACTTCGTAGAACTCGATCACAATAATACTGTTATTCGTGGTATTGTAGTAAACAATCAAGTTATTCTCAATGAACAAGGACAAGAAAGCGAAGAAATAGGCATTGCTTTCTGTAAATCCTTATACGGTGAACAAACAATTTGGAAACAAACCAGTTGCAGAGGAAATTTTAGAAAAAATTTTGCTGGAACAGGACATACATATGATATATCACTAGATGCATTCATCCCACCAAAACCACATAATTCTTGGATTTTAAATCTCGAAACTTGCAATTGGGAAGCACCAGTTCCTATGCCAGAATTTGATCCGCAAAAAGGATATTATGTTTGGAACGAAGAACTGAATACTTGGGACTTCAACGAACTTCCTCCAAACACTTGACACCTCCATCTCACCGTGGTATGATACTTGGGCAATCACGAAACGAATCGAATGCAAGATGAATATCTTTCAAGGTGTGTAATTGATCCAATCAAACGAATTGTCTATCTATATTCAAGTGAAGGGACAGAAAAGCAAGTGTCCTGTGAGACAGTACAAGAATTTATGAATGTGCTAGACTTTGTTCGTTCAACAGTTGACGAAGACAGTCTGTCTTATGTAAATCCCTTATGAGACCAGAAACAAGAGAATCAATGGAAATGCTTTTCACTGCAAAGTGGAACATTCCAAAGGCAGCAAAGAACTGTAATCTCACCAACAAGGAAATGAAGATTACATTTAATGAATACTGCACTTTACATCCTCCTACTTATGTGGTAGAATCTAGTAACCAACTCAATATTTTTTGAGTTTTTTATGCGAGTATGGTGGAATCGGTAGACACACCAGACTTATGAAAATTGAGCCTCATTTAGGAAACTTTATGAGTGTAATTCCTCAAATTCGGTGAAACCTGTAAAATGGCAATACCGAGCCAAGCATCGT
>JACCDG010149590.1_pt1 | contig 37665 bp, 51 predicted proteins | sample 7442471 | NCBI WGS metagenome assembly JACCDG01 (sample SAMN15323444, study PRJNA562643) | freshwater metagenome | isolation source: river surface water | place: USA:Blue River Watershed | collected 2017-08-17 | reverse complement strand
CGGTACCCGTAGCCAGCTTTGTAGTCCACGTGTTGGTCGTGTCGAGCGAGTCGAACGAATCAGTGAACAGCGGGGTAGGCTCTTGTGTCGTGCGCAAGTAACCGTACTGCGTAACGCCAGCTTCAACGCCATTGGAACCAAGGACAGATCCAAGGTCTTCTGAGGTCATCGGACGGATAGTGCCGTCCAGTGAATCCTTAATATGATTAAGTGCCATGATTACATCCCCTTCTTCTTAGACTTGCCAGCTTTGGCGTAGGCGGCAGCGGAGGCCTGCTTGACAGCAGCCTTCATGCTCTTGGGCTTGCTGGTGCCGATCTTGCCGGTTTCTTTGTATTTGCCAACCATTTCGCCGATGTTGGCGCTGATGGTCTTTTTGGACTTGCCAGATTTCAGGGGCATGTTTGTCACTCCAGGTTGAGTGCCCACTTTCCGGGATGGACGAGGGCTATGAGACAATTCGAGTGTAGCTTATTTCTTCTTGGCCGTCTTTGCCGAAGCCTTGAAAGCCGCAGCAGTCGGGGCACCCTTGCTGCCAGGCTTACGCATCTTCTCACCAGATCCGGCTTTGATACGCTCACGCTTGGCGTGGATGTTGGCGTACAGGCCTTGCTTTGCCATGATCAGCTCCTTAACAACAGTTTGGCTTCATCTTCCCGACGAGCAGTCAGTCCCGGCAATACCTTGCCCTTGGCTTTGTCCCAGCGCTTAATCTCGGAGACGGCACTGATCCAGTCGCCAGTGTCCACGCGCTTCTTGAGGGTTGAGGACTGGTAGTTTCCGATGCCAAGGTTGTAGATGAAGTCAGCGATGGCCGCCAGCTTGAACTCCTTGCCTTGAAGGATGGGAGAAGCCTTGAGGGCTGCATCGATAGCCGCCTGGGCGTCCTTCTCCAGCCTCTCGTCAGCCTTCTCCTGCGTCCAGATGGTGCCCTCTTTGATGTAGCGACCGGTGCTACCCCAGCCCACGGTCCACACCCCAGCGGGGCACTTATAGGCCATTAGACGCCCATCAGCCATTCGCTTATGGCACCCTTCGTACTTCTTGATTAGGTCAAGGAGTGACTTCATTTGACTTTGTCCGAAGTGAAGACGCCAACCAAGCCAGAGACCGTGATGCCAATAGTGATGATGGTCTCAGCCTGCATAGGCAGGATGGGGACACCAGCAGCAGTCAGGAGCATGATGATACCGCGCCAGGTGCTGGGTTCTTTCAAACGCTCTACGGTCTCTGGACTCATGTCACTTCCCCTTCTTTTTCTTGGCGTAGGCCTTCATCGCGGCCATTTCCACCTTGTCTTCCATCTTCTCTTTCTTCATTTCGGCCTTGGTCTTTGGCTTCTTGCCAGGCATGGCGATGGCGATCATGATGGCTGGCATTTTGCCTTTCTTACCGTTTTTCATCGTAGTGTCCTATTTGGTTGGTTATGTTTAATTTATTTTCCGCATTACACATGATTAAGTTGTAATGTATTGTGCAGAAAATATGATGTTACCATCAGAAGACCATTCGCTTGCCTGCATCCATGTGGTTCCGGTTGCGGCGTCCCACAGAAACAAATCCAATTTACTTCCTGAATTATTTGCCACTAGAGTAACATTCTGGCCAGCGGTTATATTCAAGCCCGCAGCATAAGTAACAGCACCTCCACCAAAAGCGGCAATAGGAAACGGCAAACCACTTATGCTAATGTCTCCAGTCACAGAGCCCAATGAACTGGTAGATACGTTACCCATAACAGTAACAAGTCTACCTACTTTGACATAATTTACAGTACTTGCTGACATTGTAGCGTTGTTCGTCCCGTCAGTGAGTGATGCTGTAAACGTACCAGTTTCAAAATTTATGTCTTGATTGCCAAATGTTCTAGCCTCAAAAATATTAGATCCGGTTGTGTATCCACCTTGCTTCCAGAAAATCGTGTTGTATTCACTATACCCGGCAGATGCCATACAGTTGTTCAGATACACCAAGGAATCAGCGCCGGCTCCTGTAGATTTTAATATGTAATACCCACCGTTTGGTACGATTGCAGAGCAACCATTGAAAACCGCACGCCTGCAATACCCGACGTTAATCAAATCAGTGTTAAACGCAAGCCCCTGCCATGCACAATTATTGAATGTAATGTCTGCCGTGACAGTGTTGCTAGTTTTGCGAATCCAAACAAGCGGTGTCGAGTGAGCAATTTCATGCTCAAACGCGCATCCGTTAAAGGTTAGATCGTGAGCGTTTGTAATATAAAGATAACCCTCAGCAGAACCTGAATATGGTCCATAAGCTCGCCAATTGGTAATGTTTATATAAGACGATTGGCTGAACCCGCCTGGATTTGTGCCACCATTTGTTCCGCCAATAAACATTGCTGTTTTATTGCTGTAAGTAAGTAAAGTAGTTATTTCACCACTTCCGCACTCATTTAGATACAATCCAAACCCGTTAGCCGTATTGCTAAAAATACAATTTTCAATAATAAAATACTGACAGTAATTCATAATAACGCCAGTATTTACACATTGAACAACTTTTAAGTTAGACAATATATCTGCTGACGATGCCGAAAGCGTTCCAACACTGCCGTTTACTCCGAGCGAAACTCCAGTTGTTGCAACATTGTTTCCATCAAAAGTAAAGTCTTGCAACGTGATAGCGTCATGACGTAAAACTTTGTTTTGTAAACATGAATCACTGGTTGTGGCTCGAATAATAGATCGCTCTCTGCTTGATCCATAAATTGTGCGCTGGCCGCCACTGACTGCTGCACTATTAATTGTAATAGGACCACTGATGAGATACGTGCCTTCTGGAATATAGACAACAGTTGAAGCGTTAATCGCTGCCTGAATCGCCGCCGTATCATCCGTCACTCCATCACCCACAGCACCAAAGTCCTTGACGCTGACGCTTTCGCGGAGCTTGGTCTGTACTGACCGGGTGACAGCCCCGGTGCCAGCCTGAATGAAGCTGACGTTAGTCCCGCTAAAGCTACTGGACACGTCCTGTCCACCGATGAACGTATACTCATCGCCTGCAATAGCCGCCATGGTCAGCGTCACAGAGGTAGAGCTAGTCTCGGTGAAGTCAGTGCCCGTGATCAGCCGTGAGCCATTCTTGTAGACGGCCATGGCGTTTGTGCCAGTGACGTAGGAGTACCCGAGAGTAAACAGCGTCTGACCTGCTGTGGCCGTCAGGGTCTGCTGATCGAACACGCTGGAGGCAGTGTTACCGGTGCCGTCATCGCCGCTGATGTTGTCGATGGTCCAGATGGTCGTGCCAGTGCTGTCCTTAAGGACGAACTTGTAGATGACCGCAGTGTTCAGCCAAATCAGCTTGAAGGTCGTAGGCTCGCCACGGCTGTCCAGTACCACGCTGGTGCCTGCCACGGTCCCGGCATTGTCGCTGAACATATTGGTAGGCGTGCTGGTGCCGGCCAGGTAAGCGTAGAGCGTCCCGCTGACCAGCGGGTTGCCGAGGTTATCGAAAAACTGCTGTGGGATCTTGGTCAGCGGGGCGTAGGCCATCGTTCATGCTCCGAATTCGTTGTGTACAGTATAGGCTATTGGGGCTGGGCTTGGAGCGCCCTTTGCATCTCTGCTTCTCGCTGAGCCTGCTGCTGCCGTTGGGTAGTTTCCACCACAATGGCCTTCTGAAGGGCATTGAACGCCAGTCGTTCAGCCCTGCTGCCTTTGGGGGCCATGCCCAGGTTCTGGAAAGCCTTGCGCACCCTGGTAGGGGACTCAATGTAACGAGAAACTGCTCCGGTACCGGCAGCAGCTATGGCAGGCCCCATTGTCCCAAATATGGCAGCGCTCAGTGCCCCAAGGATGGGCACTTGGTTGACTACCCCAGTCTGAGGCAGTGTTTCTGCTCTCTTTGCCCCAGAGGTCAGCTCAAGCCCCCTGACAAAGCCCTGGATCTCGTTTCGACGGTCAGGGTCCATGTTCTTCATTACAGCGGGGTGCTTGTTGATGAACTCGGTGAAATCTTCAGGATCGACGTATTCACCGCCAGGGCCTCGTTTTACTGCGAACTGGTATGCCTGGTTTAGGAACAAACGATCAGCGTTCTTCCGGCCTTCTGGAGACAGGTTCTTGTAGATCGTCTTGATCTTGGCGGGTCTGTTGCTCAGAAGGTTCTTGGTGATGATGTCAGGGTCAGCCTCTCCGTTTCTGAGCATGGAAGCAAAAGCCCGATCCTTGAGGTCATCAATGTTGTCCTTGAGGTTCCGATTGGCTCTGCGCCACTTCAGTTTGTCTTGCTTACCACCATAGGCCTCGATGAAGTTGCCCATGTCTTCAACAATAGGACCATAAGCATTGTCAATAATCGTTTTAGCCTTGGCTTTTATCGACCCTGGATCTGCCGCTTTATAACTTTCACCAAGCATCCGTCTCTTGAATTCGATATCAGATAGTCGAGTATTTCCTGAGAAATTCCTACGAATACCTTCAAGTTCATTAACAATAGCGATTGCGTCAGGATCGCCTTGTTGGGCCATCCGCAAATAACCTTGTTCGGTCAATTGATTATCAATGTACTCGTTCAATTTAACCATTTGAACAGGTTGAGTAGACTCAGCAAACTTTTCTGGTTGCCCAGGTTTCTTTACAAAAATAGGTCGAGACAGACTATCGATGACGTCTTTTTTCTCTTTGGTGTATCGCTCAATCAGTCCAGCGCGGGTGCTCAAAAGATCCTTCATGACCTTATTTGACGCACCTTGGAACTCGATTGCCCCAGCGTCCTCAAGTATCCCACGGGTAGCGTCGATCCTTGCTTCCTGCTGACTACGACGCATCCCGCCAGTGCCAAGAACTGGGAGTCTTTCCCCAATTGCCTGCCCCATCTGCTGAGTGGCTGTCTTTGGCGGTGCAATGTCTCGCCCCATGACAGGAACATTCCGCTGAAGCATTGCCTCAACGCCTTCCTGCATAGGTGCCAGTTGTGCTTCTTTACGAATCGCTTCTCTAGCGGCTCTAGTAGCTAAAGCGCCTTGAAGCTGCTGCGTCAATGGACCCGTCATCGCAGGGTCAAGGGCTTGGAGAGGAGAAAGCGCCTCACCGACACCACTCAGCAACTGCATACCGGCAGGTGACTCAGGGGTAATGGTAGCCCGTTGGCCCTGTGCCATGGCTGCTTCTTGTATGCGCCTTGCAGCAGCCGTGGTGCCATACTGAGTGCCAAACAGCCCTTCGCCAGGCTGCTGGAACTCTCTTGCGGCCTGTTGGACGAATCCGACACCCTGACCCATAAGCCCTGTGGTTGCCCCAGTAAGCAACGATGCGGCTACTTCTGGGGCAGCTCTCACATACTCTCCGAGAGAATACCTAGGTTCTGGAGTTGGTTGCTGGGTCTGCTGGACCTGTCCAGAAGGAAGAATGACAGGGACATCGGCAGTCGATGCACGACGCTGTTCTGCCAGTTGCTGCTGCTCTCCCATGTAGTAGTCATAAGCAGCTTGTTGCAACTGTTCCTCAGTGGCGTTTTCTGGCCCTTCTATCTCAAATACGCCACCATCCGGGCCTTCTATCTGATAGATAGCCATTATTGAATCCTTCTGACCTTGAACTGCCCAGGGCTGATTCCACCAGGAGGTTGCGTCATGCCGCCCGTTGGTTCGCCACCGGGACGTCTTAGGATAAATGGGTTAGGAATCTCATCAAGACCCAAGCGCTTCCGTTCATCGTTTACAATGTTCCAGCGTGCTCTGGCCTTAGCCTGTTCACGGTCAAGCAGTTTACGCATACTGTTGACACGAACATCCTTAGAAACTTTCGCATTGACCAAGTCACCGACTTCTTTCTCACGGGCTTCCTGTTCAGCCTGGGACTGAGCACCAGGAGGGAATGGGATAAGACCAACGGCTGCTCTGAATGCTTGACCCAGTTCAAAATCGGCATCTACCTCTGGCAATCCTTGAATCAGATTGCCGACACCTTGGGAAAAGATCTGCCCAAGTTTACTGTTCGGCGCTTTTGCAAGGGTTTCACCGAGTTTGAAATCAGGATACGCTTCATCGAATCCTGCTTTGTTAACCATGAATCTGTTTGCTTCATCTTGCAGGAGTGCCGTGTTTTTAGCAGATTCTTCAGCGAGTCGTTTTGTGCCTACCAGAGCAGCTTCTCTACCTCGTATAGTCGCAGCCGAATCGCCTTCTATACGTTGCCCTAGCACACGGTCATCAGGACGGCCAGTAGGAGGCGGTACATTCACTTCACTTGGAAGTTGCCCGCCAGCACCAGTACCAGTGGCAGCACCAGCTCCGCCAGTGAAATCTACTTCTTGAGGTCTAGCAGTTATTGGAGATACGCCTGTATAAGTTCCACCTCCTGCCGGAAGAAACTGAAGTTTAGCGACCATATTGTCGAATCGAGAAATTTCTTCATCTGAAGCACCTGACTCAACAAGTCTCTTACGGTACTCGAAAAGCTGAACAGCCGATGGCGTGTATCCACTTGCGCCAGCGGCGGCATAATCACGCTGGAACACACCGGCATCTCGGGCAGTCTGAATATACTGGTCGGCAACACTGCCAAGTTGATCCCAGCGATTGGCGCGAGCGTAGGTATCGAGAGTACCAATGTCTTCTGCGGAAAGGCCTGAGCGCTGAAGCTCTTTGGCAAACCCGTCATAGTCTTTGGCTGCAATGAACGGCTTCAGCTTGGAAGCAGTCACTCCAGATTTAAGCAAGTCTGCTTCATACTGCTTTGCGGCAATCGACTGCTCAAGTGCTTGCTGACGCAAAGGCCGCTCTGCTGCCGCCTGTTGCATAGCCTGAATAGACTGAGCGCCTTGAAGACCACTAAGCAATGCTTGGCCAAGGTCAACGCCTTGAGCCATCAGTGGGATTTGAGGATTGATCGGCATTTCAGTATCTCCAAGGTGCGGCAATTCCAGTTCCACCGACATTCATATAGCCTGGGCCGCCAAGGCCAGGTAACGGGGCAGCAGGGACATTAGGACTATAGCCAGGCGCGCCAAGACCCGGCAGTGGCGCAGGTGATACCGGAGGGGTCGTAACAGGCGTAGTACCAGTACCTAATCCGCGACCGCTATAGATACTGGCGGCACCAAGCGTTGTGCCGGCCCCAAGTAGCCCTTGATACATCTGGCTCTGAGCATTGGCTGCGCCTACGAGGCCGGCAGCGCGAGCATTGGCTGATTGTGTGAGCAATTCGCCTACGTTTGAAGCAGTTCCGCTAATGTTTGCCGCCTGTTGCGCGGCAGATGCTTGACCAGTACCCAGAAGTCCGAATAGTTGCTGGTAGCGGCGTTCTTGCTCTGCCGTGCGCTCACCGACAACCTGACCACGGGCCGCAAGGTTCATGGCTTGAATCTGACCTGCACGCTGGAGACCAAGGTTTTGAACCTGCTCAGCGATAGCCTGCGGAGTGGTGCCAGACATCAGTTTGCCACGGGCGGCGGCTGACCCTTCAATACCGCTGATAGCTTGGCGCTTGAGGCTCTGGAATAGACTATCCTGCTCAATGTCACCCGGCATGACGGAGGGAAGCCCTTGAGTCACGTCACGGGTAAGCATTCCAAAGCGTTCGGAAGGCTGGAAACCTTCATATTGCTGGATCAGATTGCGGTTTTGCTCTATTTGCTGTTGTTCGGCAAGCGCCTGTTGATATCGCTCAAGCGATTGCGCTTCTGTCCTTGCCTGTTGAACCTGTGGAATTTGTCCAAATTTGTCAAAGAATGCCCCACCGCCTCTCGGTGATTGCTGTGTCAAAACTTGACCGCCACCTGCCATCATAGGCTGCTGACCTTCGCCTTTGGTGACAACAGCACCGCCACCTCGGCCGCGGCCAGTTGGACCCGCCTGAAGGATCATGGCCCGTTCTTTCTCGCCAAACTGTGGCTTGAATGCCAAGGCTTGTTGGTAGGCAGCAGTCTGTGCCGGATCTCTGATACCTAGCAGTTCAAGAAGTTGAGCTTGGGCAGCACCACCAGCACCTACAAATGGAGCCAGTTGTTGGGTGATCTGCTCTCTGGCTGCACGCTGTTCCGCAATCGCAGCCTCAGCAGCTCTTTGTTGCGCTCTCGCAGCGTCTTTTGATGCCTCGGCAGCGTCCATAGACCCGCCAAGCGATCCACCTAGCCCGGCGCCAATCATAGCACCTTGTGGACCACCTATCATAAAACCGCCCACGCCTCCGAGTACTGCTCCAAGATTTCCAGAACTCATGCATCACCTCTCGTAAGGCCTAGATACCACTGGTCGTGTAGCTGGCCGTTTTTCATGTAGCTTTGTCTGTTGACGCCCTCGACCTGGAATCCATGCCGGAGGCCAAAATCTCGAACATTTGGATAAAGAAATGGGATTTGGGCGACAATTTTTTGAACACCCATGTCCCAAGCCCACTGTAGAGCTTTCTGAGAAAACTCATCAGCAAATTCTTTGCGATATTCAGGAAGGACTTGAACATGACACTGCCACGTTACCCCATTGACTGGGTGATAGACCATGATTGCCATTGGTTCGGTTTCAACGATGCCGACCAAATAAGCTGCCCCGATCATAGGAGGAATCAAGTCCTCCCGTGGTGGTGTCCCGTCTTCTGCTATCCGGTCATAGATGGCCGGATGGGTCAGGATGGCTCGGACCACATCAACATCATAGCACCGAGCCACCAACACGTCAGGTGATCTCACGGCCGGACGCACTGATTGTAAGGCTTGTAGCGGCCCCGGCAAGGGTCGAAATGAACCCGCCGGACTCAAGGGTCTGGCCGATCAGCTCCGGACAGAGGTATGTTTCTGCCGGGACCACTGTCCGAGTCTTCACTATCAAGTTACTGTCACTGGCAGATCCAGCAGAGGCCACCAAGTTGACCGAAAAGGTCACGTTGCTGGCACTGGTGTTGGTCACCGTGAACTTGTCGATGATCGTCTTGCAGTTGGTGGCCGTGTACTGCGTAGTCTGCACGCTTTCGGCCTGCTTGCGCGGGATGATGTTCTTAACTGTTACCGTCATGGGTTAGCCCTCATCGTGAACCCGTTGAAATGTTATTCGTGACCGTCAGAATGACGCTAGGGATGGCCGGCACTGGTGCTGCCGCTGCCTGTGCCAGCAGGACGACGCTGGTGTCATCAACTGACCACATGATCTCAAAATAGTCGCCAGCTTTCACATTCAGTATGATGTTCCACGCTGCCAGCAGTTCGGCGTTGTTGTTCTGCAAGCGCACCTGGCTGGCAGAGTTGGCAATATCTACCCCATTGACCCGGAACCAGATGTAGATCAGTCCAACGCCGCCGGAGGTCTTATCCAACTGCGCCGAAAACTGGAAGTTATAGACCCCATCGTTCACGACATAGATGCGACTGGTTGGCGATCCGACATAGACCCCATAGGACAGATCGGTCGTGTTAAACGTCATGGCGTAGGCAGTATTGATGACCGCCGCCGTCTGCGTTGTCGTGTCATAGAACGACCCGTAGGCGTGCCGGATCAGTTCCAATGGCGCAGGCCCAAGTCCGTCAGTCTGCGTCACCATAGGCACTTGCGGAGGCGTCAGATCGTCTACAGCAGTCCCTGTGCCACTGACTACAGGAGGCGCAAGGGCAAGTGCTGTCAGTGCCTGATTGATTCCCTCAAGCGATTGCAGGGCCTGGGTGGTCCTTGCCTCCGTCACTGACAGGTCGACGCCAGTCTCCTGAATGTACTGAGTCAACAGGCTTAAAGCCCGGCTGGCCTTATCATCAGCGATTCCGGCATCTATGCCATTGTCGGCCACAGAGTCATTCCCGCCACCAGTGCGCGTCCATAATTGGAACAGGATCGTGCCGATCTGCTCAAAGTAAGCCCGCAACTCAGGGTCTTGGTTGACCTTTGGCGGGATGCGTAACGCTGGTGGTGGATTGACCTTGATCGCCATCAGTACCCCGCAAGGTCTGCGTCAATCGCAGCCGAAAACATGCCGATGAACACCGGATCAGTGAATCGGATCTTGATGACGCCGGAGTAGAAGGACTCGATGTGATACCACTCGACCCTCGTTTGATAGCGTCCCCCCTGGCCGATGCTGACTTGATATTCTGCACCCCATGTCTCTCCGCCATCGGGCGACAGGCTGAACATGACGACAGGATCAGAGCCTTGGCCTGTGGCAGTACCCACACCAGTCTGCATGATCAGCTCAAAGCGGTTCATCATCACGCGCTTACCGGGTGCGCCCATCATGTTGCCGTCAATCGGGGCAAGGATACGCTCCTTGACCTGGGCGTCGCCGAGATCGTCATAGGTGGATAGGCTCCACTCGTAGACGTTGCCCTCATGCCCTACCAGGTGCTTGCCGTAACAGTAGACGTAACTTGTCGCCAGATGCTGGCCGCCGTTGGTTCCGGAGGACAGTTGAAACCAGAAATTGCTCGTTTCCGAGTAGCAGTAGGTCTTATCTTCACTCGGGAAGTACATGACAATAAAGTCTTGCCCTTCCAGTTTGAGCGTGTAAAACACGCAGTCAGACACCGTGGTCATCGTCTCAATTTCATGCGCGATGCTTGGTGTCGTGACCGACCTGACGTTGTAATTTGAAAGCTGATAGACAGTGCGATCATCAGCCAAGAAGTAAACAAACTGGTCCGTGTTGCTGATGCAATGAACTCCAGCAAGGCCTTTCTGGATCAGGCCGCCCTCAATCCGGTCGAACGGAGGCGTGCCCACGCCAGAGTTGTACCAGGACTCAATTGACCTCTCGCCAAACAGGTAGAGCACCTGATTGAAGGCATAAGGCCTGATAATGTCGTCACCTATGGCTTCTGCCGTGGCGTAGTTAAGTCCTTCCAGCGTGCCGGGAGTACCGACGTTCGACACCACGAACGTGCCGCCGTCACCGTCATAGATCCATTGATTGTTCAGGAACGCGACTGCATTAGGCGTCTGTAGGTCGACATCAGTCAATTGGGTCAGGGTCGTGCCGTCCCAGTTGTAGACGAACCCACCTGTGACAAACGTCATTTGGAATCCGTCATCGGTAAAGCTGGTAAAGCCAGAGCCAGCAATCGTTCCGATGGTCGTAAAGTTGCCGCCAACGTCGATCTTGTAGAGCGTGTTGCCCTGCACTTTGTACACTTCACCAAGGAAGACGTACATGCCGCGATCCACCTCAGTGCTTGAGGTATTGCCGAACGCCTTCATCCCGGGCCAGCACATCATCGCCACTGGCGTTTTAGCGTTCGGGTTGATCTCGGGATAGAGGTTGATGCAGGTCTGGCGCGTGTACTGCCTAGACCGAGAGAGATCAGCCTGTCCTGCGACGTTGATGGCAACAGTCTTCATCATGGCGTCGGGCCACCGTAGCGCATGGCAGGCGCAGGACCGTGGCGGCCCTTGCTGTCCTCGCGGTTGGCCGTCTGGATCGCCTGCATGAACTTGCCGTAGTAATACTCGGCTTTGTCCTCTTGCAGTGCCCAGAGATACAGTGCCCACAGCGAACCAAACAGGTAGATGTTCGGGAAGCGGGTCAGGATGGCATTTGTCGGACTGCCCGCAGAGAGCGCAGACAGAGAGGCATAATACTGCCACTCAATGGTATACGCTGAGTCGGGCGAACGGTCGAACTCAAGCTGGCTGGTAATCGTATAGATACCGGGGATACCAGAGTCCTGACTGATGTACATGCCTTCCGGCGTCGAGTACAACAGCTCAAAGTACTGAGCGCCTGAGATCAGGCGAACCCGGCGCATCTCCAGAAAGCCGGTAGGAAGCGCCAGATAGCGCCCCGAGGTCGTAGCTGTGGTGCGCGTCTCCATGTCACGGATTCGCAGATGACGGTACATTTCCGACTCGGCAAGGTCGATGAAGTCATCAAGCCGATTGGCTACGTCATTGCGATGGGACCAAGACTCAATGGAGTCTTTCAGTCCGAGATAGGTAGTAAGGGACATACGATCACCTGGAACCCTTGTTGGCTAACCCTAGTATAGGCGTGAAGCTCAAATCGGGCCATGAGTTTAGGCAGCCACCACTCCGGTCCTTCCTGTATTAGATGGGCATTCCGGCCATCTGAGAGTACTTTGACAGCCGGCCCGGTATGGATCGTGAAGAACCCAAGCCGAAGGACGACCCGCTGGAGGTCATCCAGCACCGCGTCAATGTGTTCCGGCTCGATATGCTCCAGCACATCAATGCAGCAGACCATTTCATGCGGGGCTGGCGTCTCATCGAGGCCAGGTATGCCTGGGTCATAGAGAGTGACGGTTACCGGATGGTTGACCTCAAGGTTTTGGCCGAGGCGACCCTTACCGGCTCCATAGTCCAATACCTTACTGATGCCAAGGTTATTGATCAGCTTGCTAACTTGTGGGGCAAACTCCACAGAGGCCACCCCGTAGTTGGGGTTGCTGGCGTGCAAGCGCTGCTGCTCGGCTTTGTAGGCTTCGGAGATCACATTTTTGCCCTCAGTTTTTCCAGTACATACGGAGCATGAACACTGTTGCCCATGATCTCCAGCCAAGAGCAGGTGTCTAGCATGGCCTCTTTCTCTGCGAACCACTCCAGACTGTACTCGCAGTCTCGACATTCCTTGTACCCCGGCACCCCTTGGGTGTAGTGGATCAGTTTGGCATGAGGATTCGGCAGGGAATAGCCTACCAGATGGTTCCATTCCGCAGAGAGCGCCCCTACAGACGGTGCCCACGAGAAGTCTTGCGGGTTGCCAGTCTCGATCAGCTCTGGCGTCAGGTCTTTGCACTGAGCGCAGTCAAACAGCATGACGGATGGCCGTTCAAACTGGAACTTTCCTGCAAACTGTACTATGTCGACGGCTGCTCCAGTAGCAGAGTCAAACAGCTTTGCAATGTCGTCTAGCAGGATCATGTCGGAGTCAATGAACAGTCCCTGACCCTCATATCCGCAGAGGTACGGCACCAAGTAGCGCGAGAACGTAAAGGTCGTCAGGCCCTGCCGCTGGATGGGCAACTGTTCAAGGATCAGAGGCGTGATCGCCACTGGCCGAGAGGCCCTGCGCTGGATCGAACTTACCAGCACATGGTACGCAATCGGCTGGCGGGCATCTATTCCTATGAAGATTCTCAGCATAAGGACTCCAGTTTTCGCTTAATCTGATGCACCGTGTTCTCCCACGGGCCGTCTTGCCTGATCAGTTTTACCGACTTATGCCACGGCATTTCGCCAGAGAGGTGAAACCGGAACGATGGATGCTCTGGCACCAAGCACCAACATTCTTTCCCAAGCGCCCCAGCGGCATGTACTGCCGTGGTTGTTACGCTGATGACCAGATCCAGCTCGTTGATCAAGGCCAGCGTCTCATCGTAGTCGGCAGACTTGTCCACAGCGCGGGACCAGTGCTTGATAGGATAGCCTTTCAGATCTGGTTCGTTGTACTCAAGCGATACAAAGGTATGCGGCAGGTCAAACAATGGGGCCAATACGTCCAGATCGACGCAGCGTTCCTTCTTGCCGGTGTTCTTGAGGCCGCCTGACCATGCCAGGCCTATCTTGAGGCCCGGCAGGGTGTCAAACAGCGCCCGCCACTGGACGCAACGCTCTGGATCTGGTGTCAGGTAGGCTTCTCCAGGGAAATCCTTGTGCTTGCGCCTGAAAAAGCGCGGAAGTTCTCCCATGCTGATGACGTAATCGGCCTCAAGCCAGTCTGTGATGGGTGGCCGCTGTTCAAATCGGGTGCCGAAGGCCTCGACGCCGAAGGATCGCTCAAAAACACCCTGCAAACGGCGGTCACACTCGACGATGACCTGCTTGGAGATGGCTTGTAGGTCAGGAATGCACGATCCAAACAGGATTTCATCCCCTAGACCCTGCTCAGCGTACACAATAACCCGTGCATCCTTCTGTCCGGTCCACTCTGGTAGGCCAAAATCACGCTTACGACGATGTTTGCCTCCCCAAGAGTGCGTGTACTCGTCCCATCCAGCGCCCCATTCGCGCATCATCAGGAGCGCCTGAGCCTTATTGTCATGGGCTGCGCGGCTGTCAGGGTCTAGCTTGAGGGCATCATTGCAGAGTTTGACGCACTTCTCAGGCTCAGCTCGTTTCAGGTGCATCAGACCCTTGTTGATCATGGCGTGGTAGTTCTTGGGATTGAGCTTCAAGGCCTGATCAAAGGCCACCATAGCCCGGTCAGGGTAGTCAATCTCAAGGCACATGCCCATATTGTTCCAGATCTCGGTCTGGTTTGGCCTCAATTGGACGCATCGCTGGAACAGGTTATAGGCCAATCCAAACTTCTCAGACTGCATCAGGATATAGCCCTGAATGAACAACGCCATGTCGTTGTCGAAGTCGTCCTCCAGAACCTCGTTGCAAAGTTTCAACGCCAGTTCCGGGTCAATCTCGGCCAGATCCTTAGCCCGTAATAGTTTTTCTTGCATTAAATCCTGCCGCTTGAGGTCCGGAGGTACTTGTATTCGTTGCTGTTCAACTTGGCCTTGACCCGGTTGATGTGGTCAGGGTTGAAAACATCTATCCCTTCTTCAACCTTCCACTTCTCGATAATGATCATCGGAATATGGGCAACATGCAGGAAACTGTCTTTCATGCCCTGCTGGCGGTAGCTGCTGTCGTTGTACAGACCCTTGTTCCGATCCAGTATAGGCTCGATGTTCTGCACCCGCTCGATGGTCGTCTTGCCCGTGCTGTGATCATAATCGTGGTATGTCGTGACGCCAGTAAAGGCATCGTGATCAAGTAATCTCTTAGCCATGACTCACCATTTTTCCTTGTTTGCCCAGTACGCTGCGCTCATCTTGCCCTTCGCAATGTTTGCCGAGTGACGCGCCTTGAACGACTTACGGCGAGCCGCTTCCGCTTTGCTCTCGCCCTCTCTGGCTGGCGATCCTGAAACGCCTTGCTGACCAAATCGTATGGTTTTGATCTTCTCACCTTCTTTGGCCACCACTACATGGGATTTTGTCGGATGGTTTGGCGTGCGCTTCGGTTTATTAAAGCCTTCGACGCCGGCCCTTTCCAGTCGCGGATCTTTCTTTTTCATGCTTCACCTATGTGCTTCCAGCCACCTTTCCGCAAGTATCGTATGGTTTGGCGTGGTACGCCATAAATCCTTCCCAATTCAGCGTTGTTTAATGGACTAACCCTTATTTCTCTAACTTGATCGTCAGTAAACTTAGCGTTCCCATGCTTCTGCCCTGCTGGCTGAGCATTGATCCTGCGTTGCTTTACGTCCATGTCATCAACATTGTCTTTTTGAGTGCCAAGTCTAAGGTGCTTTGGGTTCACGCATTTTCGGTTGTCGCAGGTGTGCATAACAACTGTGCCATGTTTCCCGCTTCCCTTTGGAATTGGTCCATTATGCAATTCCCACGAGTATCTATGGGCACCAATCTGTTTTCCGTTTCTTCCTCCTGTCGTTATCTTGGCGTAACCAGTAGACATAACAGAGTTTTTCCAATTCCAACATTCATCGTCTGACTTTTTATCAACTTGTCTCCAAAAGCGTTCTTCCATGTCCGCTCGCGAATACTTTGACGGCCCTACATTCCCTGTTGTTCTTACTCTGTTGTAATGAGTTGAGCATAAAAAAGAACAATATTGCTCTTTGTCACAACCCTTAATGATGCAAAGCATAAAAAATGGCCCCATGTTTTTATCCATGAGGCCATTTTAGCACCTATTGCACTACACTTACAACGTCATGCAGTTGTACAATCGGTAACTTTCCCTGATGCCTTCTCGTTCTTCACAACCAAGGTGAACTCGGTCAGAAGTTGAGTGCGGTCAGAGTCGCCAGTCTTGGCAAGCGGAGTCGTTTCCATGTCACGCAGCGTGGCTACGCCCAGGTACTCCATGTCGAGTACGAGGACAGTGCGATCACGCTGGAAGCGGTTAGGAACGATCTGGTGCTGGCCGAAGTCAGAGACGTACAGATCCGCACCGGCAAGGATTTCGCCTTGCTGGCCAGGGCTGACGTTCTTATACAGCGTGGCGATGTTGGAGAAGCTGGAGGCGACGGTCTTGTTGAAAGGACCAGTCATGATGATCTTGGGATCACCACCTTCCGTCCAGCACTTCTGGATGACATCGTTCAGGGAGGCGCGGGTGAACGTGCCTTGAACGGTGCTGTCCGTGGGTGCAATGACGGTGCCAGACGAGAAGCCTGGGGTGGTTTGGGCAGTACCCGTACCAACCGAGGTCTTGTTCGTGGCAAGCCAGGACTCCAGCGAGGCCAAGGAACGCGCAGTGCCAGTACCGCCAGCCGAGGAGGCTTGGTTACGGGTCAGAGCGTATTCCATGTCACGCTTGATTTCACGGCCACGCTTGGCAAGCTGGTAGCTGAACTCGTCAGCACGGCCAGCGGAGTTAACAGCACGCTGGGTGCCGGAAACGCTGATGGTCTTGGCCGAGATCTGGCAGTAGTTGCCAACGCGGGTCGTTGCAACAAAGGTGTTAGCCGTAGCGTCGTCACCTTCGATCTTGCGGTTAGCACCAGCGGCTTCGAGAGCGTCAGTCTGCCACTCATGGTAAACGGCAGAAGCGCGGCTCTTAGCAGCCTGGCTCAGGAACGGAGTGTCCATAGGCGAAATGTCATAGATGATGTTCGCCAAATCTTCGCGGTTACCGATCACGCTGAAGGTGGTTACGGTATTAGTAGGAGCAGCCATGGTTCATATCCTCACTTAAACAGCATTGTTTTGATTGCTGCCGCAGCCGAACCCATATCACCCTTCTTCCTTAGCTTCTCTCGCATTTCTTTAATTTTGCGATCCGATTCCGCTGTGGGAGACTTAGGTGTACCGGGCGTTGCCGATTTAGGCGCGGCTTTCACTTTCTTGCCCGAAATGTCCTGACTCATGATCTGATCGTACATCATCGCCTTCCGAGCCAGCACCATGAGGCGATGGTCCGAAATGCCTTGCAACTCTGCGTCATCGAACCCGATCTGCTTCATGGACTCGACCAACTTCGGGTACTCGCGTTGTACCGTGGCCTCATCCATCCAGTCAGGAACCTTCTGCCGGAGCAGTTCTTGCTCCTTTGCGAGCTGCTGACGCTGTAACTCTGCCTTCTCGCCTTCACGCTTCGCCTTGAGTTTTTCAAACTTTTCGGCTCGGCCCTTGATGCGCTCAAAGCGTTTCAGATACTCGTCAGGGTCATATTGTCGAAGTTCTTTCGCTTCGGCTGACTCAAACCATTCCAGCTCAAGGCCCAAAAGTTCCTTGGCATCGTTCAGGTTCGCGTCGATCTCAGCGACTTTCGTTTCGACTGCTTTACGTTGCTCCGCGAGGTTCATGGTTTTGCGGGTATAGTCTTTACCCATCATGTAACCTTTTTGGAGTTCGTCGAGGGAGACTTCTAGTTCCTCACCATCGACTTTGACCCTGTACCTCGGTTCTGTGGATTCCGTGTCGCCCTCATCGGCAGTTTCTTCCACTTCATCGATTACTTCGGTCTTTTTTGCAACTTGTTCGCGTTCGGGTGGCTGATTAGGCTCCGAGGGATTGAACAGTGCTCTCATGCGCGATACCGCGCCGTCTACGTCTGTGGCTCCCGTTTGGGTTGGCTCACTCATAAAACTACCTCAAATTGACGACTCGTTGAATTTTGCGCTTCAACTCGGTCAGGCGAGATTCCGCCAGTTTGCCGTTTTGAATACGCAATTTGAACTTACGCTCAAACTCGTCTATGGCCTTAAGCTGGAGGTACAGATATTCCCGTTCCTCCTTCTGCTTGAAATTGCTTGTCCTGATGTTTGTGTAGACGGTATTTCGCATGTCGTCAAGTGCCGCTACAATCATCGGGTCTTCCAGCAACTGCCGAGCGCGTTCAGCCTCGGCCATTGACTGGCGCAATTTCAGTTCCTCACTCATACCAAAGCTCCGGGGACGTTCTGACCATACTTGAGTTCAAGCTCGGTCAGTTTCGTCAGGTAGTTAGTCTCAAATTCCTTGCGCTTCTGCTCCATCTCCAGCAGCAACTTTTGCGTCTCGAACTGCTGTTTCTGCTGCTGTTCGGCCAGAGAGGCCTGCGCTTTGATCTGTTCGACCTCAGCCAGCGGGTTCTGCATCTGCGCCTGCATCTGCTGGACCATAGCGGTCAACTGCTCAACCTGGGCCTGCAGCACTTGGTTTGGCTGGGCTGGGTTATTGAAGTACTGAGCGGCATCTTTCAGCCCGACTTCCGTCACCAAGCGGTCAAGAGTGTTGTACATCTTGGCCTGATCGGTCAAAACAGACCCGGTTTGCGCCAATTGCTGCTGGATAGCGAGGACAGCGTTGAGATTGACGATCTTTTCTTGACGGTCGCCAGAGCCAAGGCCGACATCAATCCGACAATCGAGGTTATTGCGCCAGGAAGTGGGATCAATCTCCATGGGAGTACCCATAACCCGGATCTGGATGGCATCGTTCTGGTATTGCATGCCCAGTTTGATGATCTTACGGAAGATGTCCCGGATTCCCGTGTCGGCAAAGATCCGAGCGATCATGTCGAGGCGCTGCTGGCCTGCTTCCATGATGCCCTTGAAGCCCGTGGCGGTCTTGTTTAGCGCCTCAGAGTCCAAGCCTTGGTTGTATCGGGTGACGCCCGTGCGTTGCTCTCGCATGGCATCGACGTATTCCATCATGCGAAGGATCGGTTCAGCGATGGGCTGCACTACCAGCGGCTGGAGAGCGTCGCCAATCGGGCCTTCGTCATTGATACGGATGATGCCACCAGCGCGAGGCGTCAGCAGGTCATCGAGATCCACACGCTCGTTGACCACGGTGCGCATGTAGTTGGTCTGGTAGACGTTGTTCAGTGCCTGACGCATCAGCGTGGACTTCAGATACTGCAGGTCGGCTACCTGTTCTGCAGGGCAAGTACCAATAGCACGATGAGGAATAGGGATAGGAACAATGACACAGAATGGATGTTCATCTACCTGTTCCTTACCGAGGATCTGATTTCCTGCACGAAAGATTTGCCAAAGTTCAGCAACACCATCGCCGTCAGAATCAAGGTAAACGTAATACTCACCAAGATAAATAATGTCATTTGAAGGATCGCCAGGATTAGTCTCGACAATGCCGTCGTAGTTCCAGTAGCGACTGTTCTTCTCATAGCTGACCTCGAAACTGTAGTACTCGTCAGCCGGCAAGTTCTCCACGGTATCACGGTCGAAACCCATCAGGATCAGTTCAGATCGAGTCTTTGGTGTCCGGTGACCAATAAAACGCGGGTTACGAAAATCCCTGGCTGATCGACAGATGAGGAATTCTTCAGGCGGGATGTTATCAATGCGCGTTTGACCAACAGTCGCTGTTCTTTTGACCTGTACATCGTAAACGGTGAGAGGCGTTCCTTGGACCATCTCGACGCGTTCTTCCTGTTCCTCAATCTCCGTCTCCTCGTCCATCTGAAGCTTCTGCAGCTCGAACAGCGACAGGCCACGGTATCTCTCTTTGGTTACTTCCTTCCGCTCATCCCAGTAGACCTTCACGGTACCCGTGTACTGCAGCAGCGCATCCTTCATCATGTTGTGCAGGATGAGCGTGCCATCGTTCTGGCGGGTGAAGACGTAGTTGGCCCACGCAGTTTTCTGGTCGGCTTCCTTGTCGTACTCAGGATTATCTGACTCAAAGCGGGCGATGTACTTACCCTGGGTGAAGATCCGCACCAGTGATGGCAGCATCCCCTCGATGACGTCCGAGATGTCTGACGTGACCACCTGGGACTGACCTTCGATCTCATCGCCATAGGGTCGGCAGTTGTAGTAGTCGAGCAGCTTGGCCCGGTCACGTCCGATCTGGCTTTGGAAGTTTATCGAATCGTCTTCTTCTGCCCCGACGATCTTGTTGATCTCGGCATCACTCATTTTCATGTTTTGGTGGCCTTCCTCTACGCTTCGGAGGATCAATGGGGGTATGTTGTGGATTATAGCCGGATTCCAGCGCCTCCACCCTAGCAATCAGGTCAAGGACCAATTTCTCCAGTTCCTTTACCTTCTGCGTCAATGCGATGCTCATGCTAACTGTACCTTTGGTTTCAATGCTCTAGCCGTCCCTCTCCGTGCTACTGGGAAGGCAAACGTCACAGCCAGGGCATCGGCACTATCAGGTGACGCCATGCCTCTCGCCTTCATCTTGTCCTTACTCTCCAGGGCAATCACCCCAGACGAGTCAAACTTCTCCATAGGGGCAGTCAGGTCCACCTTGAGCGCTCGGTCAGACGGTATGCTGGCGGTCTTCAGCCAGTCACGCATGTCACCCCACATCTCGGCTCGCTTGTTAGCGTAGACCACAGGGTTCTTGGCTTTCCACCCAAAGTTCACCCCTCTGACCACCTTATAGTGCTGCTCCTTCAGGCGGTCAACAATACCGTACCCCAGTCCTCCCTCATCTATATTGACCAGGGTAGGCTTGTGCTTGTCAATCGCATCGATCACCCGACCCACGATCTGCATGGTGTCCTCGCCCTGATAGCGCTGGATATCGATCAGGTCCCGACCACGCCTGACCACGATCACCGTCTTGTCGTCACCGAATCGGGCAGGGTCCACCCCGATCACGATAGGAGCTGTCTTGTCGTCATACTTCGGCTTCCTGCTGGCCTCCTCGACCAGTCGTGGCGATATGAACTGCCCATCCCCCTGGTCAGGGAACTCGCCATACACCTCGACCCGCGCCTGACGAGAGTCCTCGCCATACTCGTCGATGATCTTCTGGTAGATCTTCTTGTCGGTCCCCTCGACCGTTCTCGCGTCGATCTGCTCCGTTCTCCAGAAATTCCGCTTACTGTGGAAGCACTCGAAGAAGTACCCCTGGCTGCGCCGTGGGTTACTGAACGCGAACCAGTAACGGTCCTTGATCGGCTCGGTAAAGTATCCCGCAGCCACCGGCCAGATGCTATCAGGTATACCACTGGCCTCGTCGAAGATAACCATCATGCCATCGTGGTTGTGCGCTCCGGCGTAACCGTCTGGGTTCTCCTCACTCCACAGCTTGCCCTCTGCAGACCACTGACGAGTACCCTTCTTCAGATCCCGCTCCACCAGTTCACTGATCCACTGTGCCGGTGCCAGTTTGGTCGCGCTCGGCTCCCACCAGTGGCTGTTGATGATCATCGCGGTCCACTTGATCAACTCACCCCAGGTGATCGTCCTCAACTGCGACTCCGTGTTCGCACTGACGATCACCGTAGCCCCGATCCTCGTGGTCAGCATCCACAGGATCAGCCAACTCACCATGGCAGACTTACCTATCCCGCGGCCCGAGGACCTCGCCATCTGGAGCGCTTCCGGTTCTACCGTGCCATTGTTAGCCTTTATATGGTCCCGCAACTCCCTCAGCGCTTTCCGTTGCCATGCCCGCGGTCCTTTGAAGTGCTCAAGCGGGGTACCCTTTTGACCCCAGGGGAACGCGAACAACACGAACGCTTCGGGATCGTCCTTGATCATAGGCGACCAGAGTGTCGCCATCAGCTTCTGTTCTTCCGCGGCACTGTATCGAGGCTTCTGCACTAGTGGTGCTCCCCAGGTGAGTCAGACGAGTTGATCACCTCGCCCTCGATGACCTCCTGCATCTCTCTGGCCAGTACGCGCTGCTGTGCTTGCGCCAGTGCGTCGGTGATGGAGATGTTGGTGTTCATCTCGATCGTTTTGGTCTCACCATAGCGTTTCCTGTTGTGAACGCCCATGAGCCAGCGTCGGGTCTCGATACGAAGGCGCGAACGATGGACATCTTCGATGTCATCACCATCGGCAATCTGTACGATCTCGCCGGCGAAGAACTCAGTACGCAGTTCCTGCGCTTCCCGGTACAACTCCAAGCGCTCAGGATCTTTCTTGAGCCATCGGTAGAAGTCGTTGTAATCGATCTGGCGACTCTCTGTGTTGAGGATATGCGCCAGTGTTTTGCCCTTGGCGATCTCCGCGATCACCCGCATGAATACATTTTCATACTGGAGCAATATGAGTTCTTTGGTCTGCTGTGACACTTTGACTGGTTCTGGGTCAGGTGCAGACAACCATGAAGGTAATGCATTTTCCATGGAGAGATTGACCATTCGAGTTTGCCAGTGGTGAATACGCTGTCTGTTGGTCAGTGTAGCACAACTTCCAGTCAATCTGTCGCACCACGGTGGTGACGGTGAGGTATGGGGATCTGTGGGGAGGTGAGTTTATGGGGACTGAATCACGAAAAAAATAAAAAATGTGTCTGGGGTCAGTATTTATATAAGTGAAAGCGCCGTGATGGGGTACCCCTACCCCCACACCCCCCTGACGAGAGGCCATAGCATCCCTGTCCCCTGATCCTAGTTTCCCTAGGTCGCGTGGACATCGGCGTCAGTGTGTTTGTGGTCGGTGTCGCTGTTTCGTGTGCATCCCCTTTGCTGTTCTGATAGGGTAATTGTATAACGATTGACGCACGGTGTCAATACGTTTTTTCACTTTTTTACCTGAAACATGTTAACTAGTACGGATGTTCCGATATGCGGAATCCTGTCACATTGTCACAGCTGGGCAGAAAAGCACGTGTGCCAGGGTGATTCCGCGGGACCGACAAGGGGGGTCGATTGATGGGGTCGGGGGGAGGTGTGACAAATGGCGCAAAAGGGGGGTAAACGCTGGAGACCACGGATGGCGCGGGCTCCAGGGGTGGTCTGTGACAAAATGACACGCAAGAGATACCAAAAAATCCCATTTTTTTAATTTTGCCTCAATTTTGATTTTCCCAGAATCCATATCCCCGTTTTCAGTCAATTTGTCACAGTTGCCCAAAACATTACTTTTGGTCAAATATGCATTGACACTGTATAACATAGGTTGTACGCTTACCTTGTAAGCACGAAACACCAAGGGGAACCACAATGCACACGCTCAAACTGAACGACACGCTGGACAATCAACCCGAAGCCTTCGATATGCTGCTTGACGCGGATTTGATGGACGACGACCAAGGATTCCTGACCGGAATGGATGTTGTGCACATGCTGGCGAACATAACAGGATCATACAAAACCGCGTACGCGCTGATCCGTGAATCAGGACTGACCACTATCATTCGTCGCAATGGGACGGAAGTACAATATGGGAAGGTTGCATAATGGAACAGAAAATACTTGAAGGCATTGGATGTCTGATGATTGGCGCGGTGTGTGGACTGATCCTAGTGGTCTGTGTCACGGGTTTTTGAGTAAGTAACGTAAACAGTAAACAGTGAGGGTAATGTAATGAACGCAATAACTAATCCGATTAGTTTCGTGGTTGATAGACTGGCAATGGTCAAAGCACAAATTGCTGAGCTTGAACGACTGGAAAAGGAATACAAGCAAATCCTAATTGACTCAGGGGAAAGCGCAGTCGTTGGGACCGACCATCGCGCCACCGTTTCCTACTGCGACGGTCGGGAAAAAACCGACTGGCAGACTATCGCGCTAAAGTTTAACCCGTCGCGCCAGCTAATCACCGCCCATACGACTAAAGGGGAAGCGTTTCACACTGTACGCGTTTCAGCACGCAAAAGGGGTGAATGATGGCATCGCTTAAAATGAAGTACCAGAACCGATCAGGTGGAACAGGGTGGCGCCCGTCTGTTCCTCTGTTGAATTCCCTAGGGGAGTCTGGGGGATTCTGTGTCAATTGTGGCGAGGATACCGACGGAATCGCGCCTGATGGCATGCGGTATCCCTGCCCGCACTGTGGGAAGTCTAAAGTGTATGGGAAGGGATCGCTTATTGCCATGAAAGTAGCCTATAGAACGGACGCAGAATTGTACTCTCAATTTGTGGAACAGCATGGTGAGATAATCCATGCTGGCATATCGTACGCGCTAGCAAGCGATCCCGAATTGAGTAATCACGTATTGCCGGATCATCTCGATGGATACGTGGAATGGACGGCATCAGCGATGGATATATACGGGAACGAATACGTTATTAAGTGGCATTTCGACGCGACACTATCGCGTGAGATTGACGACGCGGGCAATTTGCCATGGGATAGGCCATCGTCGGTGATTCCAGTTTAAACCAAGGGGAACAGTGTTCCCCTTTCGTCATTCTGTAAACTGTAAAGGTAAATGTAATGTATAACGTACACTTCACACTCAAAAGCAAAAACGAGAAAACAGGTCCCATTCCCGTATCGACCATAAGCGCCGATACTTGCCCGGACGCGTGTCCGTTTAAAAAACAAGGTTGTTACGCTGATGGGGGACCATTGGCGTGGCACTGGAAACGGGTCACGGAAGGCACGCAGGGTGGAACATGGATAGACTACACTCGAGCGGTGAGAGCACTACCCGATGAACAACTATGGCGACACGCGCAAGCTGGGGACTTGCCCGGGAAGGGGGATAGGATCGACCGGCAAGCGCTTGATTCCCTGGTACGGGCAAACCGCGGCAAGCGTGGATTCACCTATACGCACAAACCGGTCCTGGACGATATCGAGAACACACGCGCCATTTATTGGGCGAACAAGCACGGATTCACAATCAATCTATCGGCGAATGACCTACACAATGCCGACCAGCTGTCGGACCTGGGAATAGCGCCAGTGGTCACCGTATTGCCCGAAAACGCGCCAGAAAAGCTCACTACACCGGAAGGCCGAACTGTGATTGTGTGTCCGGCACAGAGTAGGGATGACGTGACGTGTGCAGACTGTGGACTATGCCAGAGGCAGGACCGGACAGTGATTGTTGGTTTTCGTGCGCATGGAACCAGCAAGCGTAAAGTCGAGAACACATTCTATCGGGGTGCAGCATGAAGGTGTATGTTTTGTACTGTGCATACGTGGACGGGGTTGACGTGATTGGCCGATACCTGCACCGGGAACATGCGGAAGCGGAAAGGTACCTTATGATCACTGGCGAGGGGTATTTAGAACGGGACCTGTGGATAGCTGAGGAACAGGAAGACTAGCAGACAAGCGTACAAAACAGGGGGACCATTGGTCCCCTTTGTCGTTTCTGGAATTCACGAACCATAAACCGCCAGTAGGAGAACCACACCCACAGAACCGCATAGAATCGTTTTACAGCGTGAAACAACGCACCACGTACCCCGGTATAGGGTACGTCGAGAACGCCTCGCATGGCGCCACCTATAGGCTTACACGGCCATATTCGCCCATGGTCCGGCATATGCACCTATGGCCTAAATGACCCGTGGTCGGTGACCAACGGTCAGTGACCTGTAGTCATATAGGATTTTTGGGGTAAAAAGCCTGAATCGAAAATCGGCCAATGGAAAAGTCGATTTAACCCGGTTTCAAACCAAGGCCAATTTTGAAAATGCCAAAATGAAAAACCGGGTTTAACCCGGTTTCATTCAGACCTTCATTTTGAAATCTGCTTTTGGCAGATCGACTCGCACTCCGTAGGGAATCACCGTGATCTTGTTCTTACGCAGATACTCTTTGGTAAGCGCTTCTATCTCTTTTCGTTCCTTCTCTTTTCGGTTCACCGCTGTGCGCGTGGACACCTCTACCAAACGATCTCCGTACTGGAACGTCACCTCACCCCAATTCATACTGATCACTCCCATGCGCGTTTCTTTTTGGTGTTCTGACTGGTTGTCTTTCGTAAATCGTATCGACCATGTGCTGCTTGGCCTTGATCACTGCCTGGCGATACTCTTTGAACTCTTCGATGATCGCGGGGTTGATCGCCCACTGTGCAATCCCGCGGTGCTCCTGCGATCCATCGTCCATCCGCTTCACCCAGTTCGCCTTCTCCAAAACGAACATGGAGTTGAGGATCACCTGATCCGCTTCCCATCCACTGGCATTGGCGTTCTCCAATGGTCTGCGGGCAGAGCGTTTAACCTGGGACAGCGTCACCGTCGTCTCATCGGCATACTGGATAATATAGTCCGTAACCCAGCGATCGAAAGTGCTCATGCCTTGAGCCTCTCCGAACGAGTACCGATAGGCTGGGATCACATATCCCTTGATCACCCCGATCACCCGCTCCACAACCTCCAGGCTGACCTCTGGGGAGAATGGCGACTCCATGAGGTGGAACAGCAGGATCAGCCGCCCAGTCGTCCCTTCGAGCTTCCCGAAGGCCGTCATGAACACGTCACTGCTACGCACCAGACGCTCACGCCTCTTGGCCTCCTCGTACCAAGTCTGGAACTCTCGAAAGGCCATGAACGCAGGAAACGACAGCCGGTAAGTCTGAACAGGCATCGAGTAGATCAGCCTTACCATGTTCTCCCACTGCTCCTGATTGGACTGGCTGGCTGGGATCGGCTCACCACGCTTCGTATGCTCTGGGTTCAGCACACCGGGGATAAAGCGCTGCAGCAGACCATCAGCCGCCAGCGAGCTCAGGCTACCGTAGAACACGGTGGGCTGGATGTTCCCGTAGACCGACACGGCCAGGTTCTCACAGTGGATCGAGCCTGCGCCCACCCGGTCCATCTCGTATCGCTCACTCTCGTAGGACACAACCCATGCAGAGCGGTCCTCGCCACCGTTGCGGTCGGTCATCTTCCGCACCCAGGTGTTCATCTCGTCCAGATAGCACAAAAGCCCTCTGGGGCGCTCAGAGGCAGACCGAACCAACTTCTGACTGGTAATGTCGGACACAGTGATCTTGAGCGCGACAGGGGCCGGTGGCAGTTCAGGGACCATGGGGGCCTGCGAGTCCAGCAGAGCCTCTGGGCTTGCCGACCAAGTAAGGAATTCCTTCTTGGCCGCGGCATACGCTGCCTCTTTGCCCTCCCACTCCAGCAGGACCTTCTTATGGCGCGGATGGTCTTCCATCTCCAGCGTTTTCAAAATGGACATCATGGGACGACTGCCCGGGGACTTTTTGTCAGCCGGCTCACCGAGGGTCATGAGCCACAGAATGGGCGGCACTTTGAACCCCGGCATCAACTCCAGTCTGATCCGTGCGTCCACAACCCCACAGATCGCTCCCAGGCCTGCGAACAGCGGAACCAGTGGATCACATCCAACCGACTCGGCAACCTGCTCAGCACGCAAAGCAAGCGTCCTGGGCCACAGGGACAGATCCATGTCCGGCATGGCAGGACGCCACGAGTGCAGCATGGTCACGGGTGTTTTGGACTGTACGGACTGGAACATGCCGCTGACATCGGGGGTCGGACGGGTCCAGCCGTAGCGCTTGGCCGTGTGGAACAATGTTCCGAGTTTGACAGAGTTGGCCTTGTCAGGCTTGAACGAGGTCCAGTGGCTGAAGATGGCACGCTCACCGGGGTACTTGTCACTCCCTTGGCTCCACTCGTTCCAAAGGATCAGTGCCTGATCCACAGCACCCGTGTGCGTCCCTGCCCAGTGCAGTGCCATGCCCGCGGTGATCCACTCCTGGTAGCCGCATGAGGGGTCGATGTGCTCGAGGGCCTGACGGATCTCGCTCCATGACGCATCGATGGTATTGCTGACGGGGATGTTGTGCTGCTTCTCTTGGGTCAGCATCTTCTCCCACAGGGTCAGCAGTGGGGCAGGGATCATCGGCAGGCGGGTCCAGTGGCCAAGGCCTGCCCAGCGATAGGGCTGTTTGGTATCGGGGTGGATGGTGGGAGGTAAGACATCTTGCACAGTAAGATTGGCTGATGTCGCACAGCGTAATTCGTAGATTGCCCCTTGTGCTCCGACGATCTTCTTGCTAGGGAGGGCATAACCTTCCGGCATCTGAAACAGGAGTTTCCCTCTGTTCTCCCGACCACTGTCGATGATCACTGCGTCAGGGGCTGCGTAGTATGCAGCCAGATCAACACCACCCTCGGCCAGCAACTGCACCGCTTCTTCCCAGTTATCGATGTCCAGTGCCATCGTGCTCGACCAAGCATGGGCAAGACCGATACCCCAGCCTGCAGGGAGATCCGCTTGGGACGTGAGGTTCTGGTCAGGCTTGTTCCACCCAAACGCTCTCGGTCCTTTGGTCCCTGGAGGTATTGGGACAAGTTTCCATCCGTGTCTGATGTAGGCGTCTACTGATGCTGGGTGCTGCTGCACTGACTGTGTACTCATGTTGTTCTCATTTTGTGCGACGAATGTATTGCAATGTATCATAATCGTGATACTATTCCAGCAGCAAACGGAGAAAAACTTATGAGCACTGCACTCGACACTTACATCACTATCCGTGTGAACAAGACTACCCACCAGAGTTTCATGGACCGGGCAAACAAGTACGGGAAACCGTCGGATGTCCTCCGTGAGATCATCGATGCCTTTATCGATGACCGCCTCGTAATGTACCCAAACCCTAGTAAGGAATCGTTATATGTCGTTAGAACAGAAAATTGATAACCTCGTTACCGTTATCGAGAAGCTCGTTACCGTAATCGAAGCTGCTGGCTCCAAAGGTGTAGCACAGCCCGAGCCGGTTGTGTGCAAAAAAGAACCTGACCCCGTAGCGGAGCCTGTAGTGGCAGTTCAGACTCCACAACCTGCACCTGTTGTCGTGCCTGTTGCACCTACGCCAGTCATGGAACAACCTAAGTTTCCTCCACCAATTATTGGCGAGACATTGGTTGGCACTCGCTCGATGCCACCACTGCCCACGTTTGAGGTGCCAGTGGTACCCCCAGCACCGGCCTGCCCGTTCAACGACTTCAAGGGCATGGTGACCTACGTGACTCAAGTCTACAACGCTATCGGTGCAGCTCGTGGCGCTGAGATGCAGGCTGAGATCCTGGCTATGGGTCACCAGCACATCAACGATGTCCCGGTGTCTGATTACCCTGAACTGTATCGCCGCGTGGAGAAGCTGAAAAATGGCGCATGACCAGTTCAGCCCATCCAAACGCCACCAGTTCGCGCACTGCCCCGGTTCGATCCGTGAGCAGGCCAAGTACCCAGAGGGGCCGTCTGGCCCCGCTGCGGTCGATGGTACGCATACCCATACCCTGCTGGAGCACTGCATCAAGGGCAACCTGATCAGTCCTCGCAACATGGTAGGCATCACCCTGGAAGACCATGAAGGCACGTTTGTAATGGACGCTGACCGTGCCGAGCGGGTCCAGGTAGCCGTCGATTACATCCGCCAGCGAGTGGAAGCCCATGGTGGGATGTGCGAGGTTCTGTCGGAGACTCGGGTCGAGCCGGAGTTCCTGATCGGTCGCAAGGGTGCTGGCGGCACAGTGGACGTGCAGATCATCGGCGGCGGTGTGCTTGAGCTGATCGACTACAAGGATGGCATCCAGCCCACCGATGCGAAGGACCAGTTGGAACAATATGCGGTCGGAGCACTGGCAAAATACCGGATACCGATTAATCTTGAGTATCCGGTCCATACAGTGCGTATGACCGTCGTGCAGCCCAAGCTGGCACTGAAGGGCTTGGACCCGATCACCGTCAGGGAAGTACCGGTCAAGTACATCCTCGATGACGTGGTAGGAAAGTTGGCGGCAGAACTGGCGAACGCTTCTGCACCTGACGCACCGCTGATCCCCGGTGAACTGCAGTGCAAGTGGTGCCGCGCCAAGGGTGGATGTGCCGCACTGGCAAACAAGGTAATGAGTGAGGTTAATGTTATGTTTACGCCAACGACCAGTCCGATGGACATGGCGCAGCAGAGCGCCAACAAAGATCCTGCCACGATGGATTCCGACCAAATCCGACAAATCCTGGAAGCCGCACCCCTGCTGCGCCAGATGCTGGAGAGCGTCGAGGACGAGGCCAAGCGCCGCCTGGAAGCAGGCCAGACCATCCCAGGCCTCAAGCTGGTCCATGGTCGCGGTAGCCGCGTCTGGGCCTTTGGTGAGGACGAGATGGCCGAGAAGCTGATCCAGATGGGTATCCCCAAGGCTGCGATCTACGAGACCAAGCTGGTCACGCCTGCCAAGGCCGAGAAGCTGTCGTGGGAAAAGCGCGATGGTACGAAGAAGCAACTGAGTAAGAAGCAACTGGACCGACTGCATGAGTACATCACTAAGATGGCCGGGAAGTTGACCGTTGCACCCGAAAGCGATAGCCGTCCGGCTGTCACTGTGGACGCCGCCCCACTGTTTAGCGCGGTAAAAAGTGAGCCGGAACTTCCGGCTTGGTTACGGTAATCAGGAGTCAGTGTTATGTCCGATGTTATTTATTTGTCCAATGTTCGCCTGTCTTTCCCCCACCTGGCTGAACCCCAGCGCCAGAAGAACGAAATGACGGGAAAGGAGCGCATCTCTTACAACTGTGAGTTGCTGATGCTGCCAGACCATCCCGGCTTCCAGCAGTTCATGAAGCGTTACGGTGAGATGGCCCTGCAGAAGTGGGGTGAACACGCTCAACCCGTCATGCAGATGGTGCAGGCTGAACGCAAGTTGCGCTGCTATGGTCGCGGTGAGGAGAAGGTCAACAAGAAGACCTTCCAGCCCTACGACGGCTACGCGGGTCACGTCTACATCACTTGCGGCAGGGACACCCCTCCCCAGGCGATCCAGGACGATGGCAACCCGGTAGACGCTACCAACACCATGGCCTACCAGGCGATCACTCGTCGCATGTACGGCGGTTGCCGGGTCAACGTGGCGATCAAACCGTGGCTGCAGGAGAACCAGTATGGCCGCGGTGTGCGGGCTGACTTGGTTGCCATCCAGTTTGCCGGCGATGACAAGGCGTTTGGCGAGGGTGCCGCGGATGTCAGCCCCATGTTCAAACCAGTGGCTGCGGCTCCTGCTGCTGCCCCTGCTGCGACGATCCCCGGTTTGCCTCCGTTCCTTCAAGGTTAACCTGTCCTCAGCGCCATCTGGACGACGGGTCGTGGAGCCTGCCCACGTTAAAAACAGGCACTACTTTGTAAGGTAACGGTAATGAGCGACGACTACATCTACGATATCGAGACATTCCCCAACTGCTTCCTCGCAGCCTTCGAGCATGTTGAGATTCCCATCCAACTGATGTTCGAGATCAGTGACAGGCGCAACGACAGCAAGGCGCTGATCGACTTCCTGCACTACCTCCAGGCCACCAATGCCAAGCTGATCGGGTTCAACAACCTCGGCTTCGACTACCCTGTTCTCCACCAGTTCATCAAGATGGGCAAATCCGATGCGAATACGCTTTATCAGAAAGCGCAGGCAATCTTTGCCGCGCAGGACGTGGACGACCGGTGGACGCATCAAGTCTATCCGGGAGATCGATACATCCAGCAGATTGACCTTTTCAAGATCCACCACTTTGATAACAAGGCGAGATCTACCAGCCTTAAAGCACTCGAATTCAACATGCGATCAGAGACAATTGAGGATCTGCCCTTCGCGCCGGGGACAGCCCTTCAAAGCGCTCAGATGGATACGCTACGTCAATACAACCTGCATGACGTAAAGCAGACAAAACAGTTCTACAAGAAGTCAGTGGACATGCTCAGATTTCGCCAAGAACTATCTGCGAAGTACCAGCGCGACTTCATGAACCACAACGACACGAAGATCGGCAAAGACTACTTCGTGATGAAGCTGGAAGAGGCCGGTGTCGCCTGCTACGACTACGGCACCAAGGGTCGCACTCCCAGGCAGACCAAGCGCCCTGTGATTCGTCTGGCTGACGCCATCCTGCCATGGATTGACTTCGATCAGCCCGAGTTCAAGCGAGTGCTCAACTGGCTCAAGCAGCAGGAGATCACCGAGACCAAGGGTGTCTTCAATGACCTTGAGGCCACCATCGACGGCTTCAGTTTTGTCTTTGGTACTGGTGGTATCCACGGGTCAGTCGAGTCGCGCATCATCGAGTCTGACGACGACCATGTGATCATTGACCTCGATGTGTCCAGCTACTACCCCAACCTTGCCATTGTCAATGAGTTCTACCCTGAACACCTGGGCAAGACCTTTTGCACCATTTACAAGAACCTCTATGAACAACGAAAGCAATACGACAAGAAGTCTGCTGAAAACGCGATGCTTAAACTGGCTCTTAACGGTGTATATGGCGATTCTAATAACCAGTTCTCTGTGTTTTATGACCCGCTGTTCACTATGAAGATCACCCTCAACGGGCAGTTGTTGCTGTGCCTGTTGGCTGAGTCGCTGATGGGTATCCCAAACCTGGAACTCATCCAGATCAACACTGACGGACTGACGGTGCGTGTACCGCGCAGTCAAGAAATGGCAGTAGACGACAGACGTGTGTGGTGGGAGAAGCTGACCAAGTTACAACTGGAGGATGTCACATACCAGACCATGTGTATTCGGGACGTGAACAACTATCTCGCAGTGAAGACAGACGGGTCTGTGAAGCGCAGAGGAGCCTATGAGTACGTCATCGGCTGGCATCAGAACGCTGGCGGTCTGGTGATTCCCAAGGTCGCTGAGAAGGTACTGGTCGAGGGTGCGCCTATCCGCAAGACGGTAATGGAGTGGCCTGACAAGATGGACTTCATGCTCCGCACCAAGGTGCCGCGGTCAAGCTACCTCCAGTGGGGCGAGGGTAAGGTGCAGAACATCAGCCGCTATTACATCGCCAAAGAAGGCAAGCCGCTGATCAAGTGGATGCCGCCCCTCAAGGGCAAGACCGAGTGGCGCAAGATCGCCGTCGAGTCTGGCTGGAACGTACAGGTATGCAACGACATCAACGATGCGACGTTGCCTGTGGACTACGAGTATTACATCAAAGAAGTCGAAAAACTGGTGCTTGGATTATGCTAGAAAAACAGATTGAAAAACGAGTGTGCGACCATGCGAAAGAACTGGGATACCTTGTGTACAAGTTTACTTCTCCTCAGCGAATGGCTGTGCCTGATCGTATGTTTATTACTCCTAAAGGCTTGGTGTTCTTTATTGAGTTCAAGCGATCCGGTGAGTCGCCAACGCCAGCGCAGGCTAGGGAACATGAAAGGCTCCAGGCTCAAGGCGTAAACGTGTTCGTAATTGATGACGTCGTAAAAGGTAAACTTGTAATTGACTTGATGGTGACCAAACATGCTCAAAGTGTTAGTAGCTTGTGAATACAGCGGGAGAGTTCGGGACGCGTTCAGCCGCCTTGGGCATTTTGCAATGTCTTGCGATCTGTTACCGACTGATGCTCCAGGCTTTCATTACCGAGGTGATGTATTTGACATTCTGGATTACGGCTGGGATTTATTGATTGCCCATCCGCCATGCACGTATTTATCAAACGCTGGCGCTCGATGGTTGTACGCAGGAAAGGTTCTCAATAATGAACGATTTGAAAAAGGGCTTGACGCAAAAAATTTTTTCTTAACATTACTTAACGCAGACATTCCAAGGATTGCAATCGAAAATCCAATTCCATCGAATGTGTTTGAACTACCTAGATACTCTCAGATCATTCAGCCTTACGAATTCGGACATCCATTTAAAAAGAAAACTTGTCTATGGTTAAAGAATTTACCGACGTTGACACCAACAAACATTGTATTAGAAAGAGAAAGCACAAAAGTACCGGGAAATTGGTTCAATAAAGGTGGGAAGGACAGGCAAAAAGAACGCGCAAGGACTTTTCAAGGGATTGCTGACGCTATGGCTGAACAATGGGGTGGAACATGCTAACTCCCAACTTACTGCATGACTACCAGAAGAAAGCTGTCAACTTCCAGTGCTCCCATCCCCACTCGATGCTCTGGCTCGACATGGGGCTGGGCAAGACGGTTGTCACGCTCACCAGCATCGCGCACCTGATCAAGACCGGCTACCTGACTGGGGTGATCATCGTCGCCCCGATCAGGGTGTGCCGTCTGGTTTGGCGGCAAGAGGCTGAGAAGTGGGAGCATACCAAGCACCTCAAGTTCAGCATGGTCACAGGCACCAAGGACCAGCGTACCCGTGCTCTCCTGCGCCCTGCCGATGTCTACCTGATCAACTATGAAAACCTCCGGTGGATGGCTGAGACTGTCCACACCTACTTCGTCAGCAAGGGCAAGCCGGTGCCGTTCAATGGCATCGTGTGGGACGAGATCAGCAAGATGAAGAACTCTGGTACTGATCGGGTCAAGGCTACCCGGAAGGTACTGGATCACTTCGCATGGACCACAGGGCTGACCGGTACGCCCGCCAGCAATGGATACAAGGATCTCCACGGTCAGTTCTTGGTGGTGGACAAGGGTGAGAGGCTGGGGACCAGCAAGACCGCTTTCCGCACCCGGTTCTACTTTAAGCAGGGACCATACAAAGAAGTGGCCTATCCTGACACCGAGGACACGATCAAGCGCCTGATCGGGGACATCACCCTGGAGATGTCTGCCGAGGACTACAACCCGTTGCCGGATCTCATGGTCAACAACATCGAGATCGAGATGCCCAGCGAGTTGCGCGGGATGTACGAGCAGTTGGAAAAGGAGTTCTTCCTAACCCTCGACAGCGGTACCGACATCGAGGTGTTCAACCAGGCGGCGCTGACCAACAAGTGCCTGCAGTTCTCCAACGGTGCGGTCTATCCGATCCCGGGGATGCCTCTTTGGGAGCCGGTGCATGACATGAAGCTGGAAGCCTTGGAGGAAATCCTGGACGAGGCCCAAGGGTCACCTGTGCTCTGTGCTTACGCCTATCGGTCGGACGCCCAGAGGATCATGGAGAAGTTCAAGCACCTCGATCCGATCAACCTGACCGAGTGCAAGTCCGAGTCCTCACTGGTCAATGCCATGGCTCGTTGGAAGTCAGGTGACTGCGCTCTGATGATTGGCCATCCGGCAAGCATGGGTCATGGGATCGACGGACTGCAGAAGAACGGCCACATACTCGTTTGGTACGGTCTAAACTGGTCTCTGGATCTATATGACCAGTTCAATGCCCGAGTGCGCCGACAGGGCCAGGGAGTGCCTGTTATCTGCCACAGGCTGCTGATGCGTGACACCCTCGACCAAGCACAGGCACTGGCACTGGACGAGAAGGCCACCACGCAGGCCGGGCTACGGAACGCCGTCAAACAATACCGCCTTGCAAAACACAAATAAGGTTGTACAATGTATAACAAGATATGTACTGTCCCCCTATGCAACTATCCAGTAGGCGAGTGCGGCGGGGGATGCTGGCATCCAGAGGAGAAACAGATGGCCTTATTTGACGAGAATCGTGCCGACATCATCGGCCAGAACGGGAACGACGGTGAACACTATGACAGTGTGAACCATCCAAAGCACTACACGGCTCACCCGTCAGGGGTGGAGTGTATCCAGATCACGGAGCACATGGGATTCTGCTTGGGCAATGCCATGAAGTATATCTGGCGGGCTGACTTAAAAGCCGACGCTATCGAGGATCTGAAGAAGGCTGCTTGGTACATTCAACGTGAGATTGAGCGGAGGAGCAAACAATGAGTCACACACCAGGGCCTTGGAGAACAGATAGGAATGACATACATAGTGGGCAGATTTCGGTTGTTCATCATTGCGTAGGTAATGATTGGGTTGAAGTATGGTCGCCTGATGCAATTGCGGCGGATCAAAAAGAGATGGAAGCCAACGCCCGACTAATCGCCGCAGCACCTGAGTTGCTGGAGGCGTTGGAAGAACTGTACCACCTGATTGACGATGCTCACGATGGGGATAGGGTGTTCACGTTTGAACTGGCACAGAAAGCAAAAACGGCAATCGCAAAGGCAAGGGGGCAAGGATGAGCCACACACTGGAAGATGCGTTGAAAATATTTTCACTCCGTCTTGGAGATAATGAAGACGCGGTTTTGACTGTAGATGAAGCTGACCAAGCGCATGAAGTTCTACAGCGATATCAAGACGCAATTGTTATCCTTGGTGCGGATATGCTGGAAAACCTTAACCCTGTGCAGCAAGAATACGTTTTAGACAAATGCCACGACGAATTTAGGTTCTGGCGTGTTGGTGATCACTTACGGTTTCGCGCCGCAATCGAAAAGGCAAGGGGGCAGTAAATGGCAACAAATTACAATTCGCCTAGTCGTGAACATCCAACCCGAAATGATGTAGGGCGCATGGAACGCGAAGATAGAAAACGCGCCCGCGAATACAGTCGCCGAGAAGATAAAATTGAAAACTATCTGCGCAACCATCCAGATGCATCATGGGCTGAGGCCAATTACAAAATCCGAGCAAGGAGGCAAAAATGAACGAACTTATCGCCAAGGCATGGAAAGTGATTAATTCCTGCCAGACCCCGAGACAGGCTCGCGGGGCGCTGCGCTACTTGGAGTTACTGGCTGATCGACACCCGGATCTCGATGTCCTGCCGCTAAAGAGGGAGTTGGTTACTCTCTTCGACCTATGACGGACACAGACTTAACAGCCGGCGGGCTGCTGATCCTTTGCACGCTCGCCGGGCTGGTCTGGCTCTACTGGAAGGACTCTACTTGAGCAGTTCCTTGATGGATGCATTTCCTAGCACCATCGCAGTAGCCACCACGCCAACAATCCAAAAGACTTTCTGTAGGACGCTTTTGCCCACTGAGGCGTAGACATCCGTCGTCATCTTCTGGACTGCCAGCTCCGCTGCCCTCTGAGCGATATGTTCTATCTGCTCATCGGACAGCGGTTGGCGCGTTCTACGCTCGGGGCCGCTGTACGCTTCCTCGTCCATCACAACACCGCTTGGATTGCTGCAATAAGTTGCTCGTCAGTGGCGTCTTCTGGCAGTTCTACGATGAATGGACCAACAAAAGTCCCATTAGGTCCGTCAATAATCGTGACCAGAGTCCACAACCCACTATCAAAAGTCTTCTCATTGATAGTAATCATGGCGCAGTGTACCCCTGGGCGTTGACATAGACAGCGGCGGCCGTCGTAATGCACGCAAAGTTGAGCGCAGCGTTAGCCGTGGTCTTGAGTGGCGTTGAAAAGTCGATATGCAAGTTCGGTGCGTTAGCTGGCAGATGTCCGCGCCAAATCACCGTAGAACCATCTTTCAATACAACTTCCGTCGCCGTTGCGCTGTTGTTCGACAGGCCCATTGAGCAGATATAGCGGCGCAGACCAGCGCCAGCGGCGGCCGCAAGCGCAACGTCCGTGGTGTTTACCACGCCGCCAGCGGCAGACGCATACGACCATTCCAGTTCAGGAATCTGGTAAGGACGAGTGATCAGTACGCCTTGAAGCGTTGTGATCAGGTCAGTCGTGTCGCCCGTGGCAACCGTGGTGTAGGCAGCAGACAGACCACGACCAGCAATACGCACAGGGCTACCAGCGACAACTGCGTCATGGGCCGCTTGACCGTTCAGCGCACTGGTAGGATGCAGAGCGACAGCCAGTGCTGACTGAGTAGCCGCCACAGCCGTAGACGGCTTGGTGACGTTAGCACGCCACTGTGGGTTGAGCGGGTCAGACAGGAACATCGTATTGCAGCCGGTCGTGCCTGCGCCAAACGCTGTACAGATCAATTGAGCAGCAGCAGCCGGAGGCGTGGCACCTGCAATGGCAATCATATAGCCAGGCAGCGTCGCAACATCGAGCGCTGGGATCAGGATAGTGGCAACAGGCGTGAGGGTACTGTTGATGTAGAAGTCGATCCGGTCAGCGCGACGAGCAATAGCCGTATAGAACGGCAGGTTATCCGTGGCCGTGTAACCCGTGGCTACCGTGTTGGTCTTGACGCTGGTCTGGTAGATGACGGCACTAATAGCGCCAGTGGCGTCCAGCTCAAAGCCTACACCGTTGGTAGTAGGAATAGACGTGCTAGGCGTGGCAGGCACAGCGCCCCAGCCCCAGAAGCGCAGCGTGTTAGCTTGCACCACGTTCGGAATGATCATCGTCATGCCGAGAGCAAGGAAGTTCAGACCGTCCGGCGCAAAGCTGCTTTGAGTGCTGATGCCGCCATAGGCTGACGCCGTGGTGCTAGAGTTCATTACCAAGTTGCCGT
>JACCDG010950767.1_pt1 | contig 37675 bp, 45 predicted proteins | sample 7442471 | NCBI WGS metagenome assembly JACCDG01 (sample SAMN15323444, study PRJNA562643) | freshwater metagenome | isolation source: river surface water | place: USA:Blue River Watershed | collected 2017-08-17 | reverse complement strand
GTAGCTGGTAGCCATTCTTGTTGGATAATTCTTGAAGTCACCTTTGGGCTTCTATCCACAAATCCACCGCCACCCATAACAGCTGGTGTAGGGGCTGGTTTAATTGGCTCGTCTATCGGCTTAATTCTCACTGGCTCTAAATCCACTGGTTTAATTGGCTTAACCAATTCAGTGACATTTAAATCCACTGGTGCTGTGTCTGATAGCCTCTCATCTACTGAAGCTAGCGTCATTGTTGGCATTAAAAATAATGCCAGTAATAATAGTTTTTTCATAGTTGTTTTGCTTAATTATTATTTAAAAATTTAATTTTTTCTAAAAATTCAGTACTATACTCCTTAAAACTTAAGCCTAGTATTTTTGTTAGCTCCTCTAGAGAATAAGGGATACTCTTTAGACTTTCTACTGGGCCATAACAAGAGCAGTGACCAAGACTGGCATAATAATATAAATCATCTTTTCTCCAAACTGCTAGCCCACAACCTTCATAGTCAGAACTTTCATAAGTATAGATGAAATAATCTGCGTCTAGTTTTTCAACATCTTTTAAATCATACTCGGATAGAGTGTCTGCAGATGTGTCTAATTTATAGATATTTTCTTTTTTCATAACATTTTATAATTAACTGTACAAGTTTTTTTATGATTTGAGCCTGTCCTGACTCCGCACGAAGGACAACAGAATTTTCTACTCCACTTTTTTGGCTTATCTTTTTGTTTACCTGTTTCCCCAGTAATAGCAGCTGATAATTCTCTCACTGCGTCTTCTTGTGTTCTGATAAAATTGACTTGGCGATATTCGGCATAGCCTCCTTTGATCTTGCTATACTCAAACACCATCTCAAAGTGCATAGCCTCATCAAATACGTTGTCTGCTATCTGAATAGTAAATCTTTTTAAAACTGGAAGGTGAATAGAGTATACTCTACCCTGTAAATCTACTATCTTATAAAATCCTGCATTTGTTATTAGTTTCGCTTTTTTAGGGAATTTATTTTTCATACTATTTTACTTTCTCCGGATCAGGAATAATCACATTATTCTCTGCTCCAAACTGTTTAATTTGATCTAAATAATCGTTAAAGTTTGTGGTAAGAAGCTCAGTAGTTGAACACGGAATAAGCATTATTTCGTTTCCCATTTTGACTTCTTTTTTTGGCGCAAACTTTTGCTTCATCAGCTCGTGCATTTCATCTGGGGTATATCCAAAGTAATCGCTTAACAGTTTATAAACTACCCCCCAGAGGTATCTATTTTGTCCTTCTGACCTTTTCCTGCCTTTTTTGGATACCGTGACCTCTACTTCTTGGCCGTTTAAAGTGTAAAGGTATTCTTTAAATCTATCCCGGCCAATTAGTCTAAGTTCGCCTTTTTCTACTTTTCCGTAAAATATAGGGGCTATCATATTAAACTTTTTTTAATTTTCTTAAAGTAAAATTGTTTGCTTGTTTTACTACTGTAAGTTTTACATCTGGCTTATCTCCGTAAAGTGCTTCAAACAACTTCCATTTCATACGCCAGACGTCACTAGCCAATCCCTTTGTTTCCACATATTCAGTTGTCCCGTCTAGGTGATGAATAATAAAGTCTATGTAGTAATTTGCAATATGATAGCCGTTTACGTCTAGAGGAATTTTTACTTGTCTCTCCCAAGACTTAATATCTTTTGCCTTAACTCTTAGATCAAGTTCAGCGGCATAACCGGCTTCAAAACCTGAATCATAGTTTTGGCCATTATAGGTCTGTTTCCTGACATTTGAGTATTTTGTTTTTTGATAATACATTTAGTTTACTTTTACGCCCCGGTATTTGCCCTCTCTGGCGTTATTAGCTACGTCTTTGATAAATTGCCTAGCTTGATCCCAATTAGCGCCTATAAAGCTGTCTATGGGCATTTCCTCGACGGTATAGACCTGAATACTTATCTCGTCTATCTCTTTGCCTTTCTCCTGTTTTTCAAATAACCAGCCTAGTGAGGTATTATAGTCCATATCCTTCCGGCCAAAAATTTCTTTCTCGCCGTTATAAATTTGAATATCTACTATCATACTACCTAAATAGATCAGTAGGACCAATATCGAATACTCTACCCTTATCTTTGGCTAATTTGAGAAAAAGCTTATAAAGTTTCTGAGCTGCTTCAAAATCTATTTTATACACGACGCCATTTACTGGTCTCTCGGTTTCAATTCTTTCGTATTGTGATTCACTGTACCCTTTGCCAAGAAATTTTGCTATGTCTTTTCTTGAAAGGCCAAATGATTCTCTAGTTTTTTTTAGTTTTTCTAACATATAATTTAATTATAGGCGTTCTATTATATTTGTCAAGGGTGATAATAATAGTGTAAAAACCCTAGATAATATAAGTATTTTTAAGAGTTATCAACAGTCCGAAATATTGCTAACATAGATGGGAATGGTGCTGATCCGCTGCCAGCTTGTTTACCACCAAATTTTAATCTACCCTTAATAAATCTAATTTCTGCTTTGTGATAAATATACTCGTGAAAATAGCGCGTGTCTGTTCTGGCCGGTATCAGCATAACAACGATAGTATTTGGATTTTTGCTTTCGTCAGAACATTTTTTAACCCAATCTTTGATTGCTGTGCCATAAGGCGGATTACAGAATACAGTATGCCCCCCCCAGCTCTGTTTTAGTCCGTCATCTTCTTTGGTAAAGTATTTTTTACACTTGGCTGTCTCGGAAGTGGCACAAGGATCAAGATTAAAATTAAATTCTTTATTAAGCTCATCAAAAAAATCTTGTGGAGTTTCCCAAGTCATATCTTGACTACTTAGCATTACTTTTAGGTTATTCATACAGTTCTTAATTCAGGATTTTTTCCTAAGTATTCCCTCCAAATTTCCTCACTTATTTTTCTTTGCTTCCTAACTTTTGGATCAGATGAAATATACTTTTTTTCTGCGTTTAATTTAGCTCTTATTCTTTTTACGTGGTCTTCTCTCACAAGCTTCATTCCTTTATAATTTATCCAGTAGTCGCCATTGTGTTCACTGCAACATTCTGGACGATAAAGATGAACAATATGCCAAGTAAGAAAAGTGTCGTCGTCTCTTGTTTTTGGATACTCCCGTAGGGTATCTTCAACTATTTTTTGGAAGTTTTTTAGTTTCATATTATTTCTCTAATAATCCACTTCTCCTCTCCGGGAGAAAATCAGCAACTATTTCCTTGTGTTTATGCGTTCCGTAGATTGTCTCAGGATCCTCGTCGCTAATATCTTTTAGGCGATCAAAAATTGTTTGAATCGTTTTAGCTATTAGTGGCCACTCATAAGAGGGCCATTCTCCTAATACTTCCCAATTATCTTTGCCTATCCGGCACATAAATTGAATCTTGTAGCGCTGATTTAGCTCATAAACAACTCCTAGAGCGTAGTGTTTAGTTTCCCAATATTTTGGGTACCATTGATTTTTTTTGTTTAGAATGAATATCATATTTTTGTTTTAAATAATTTTGATGTCCGACTTCTTTTAACTCTTTAGCAATATCCGCTAAAGTGTCCGCGTCGGTTTTTGTAAAGAGGAAATTCTTGTCTTGGAGTAAAATTTGTCCCCAAGTGAAGATCCGCTCTAGTCTTACTTTTGACAACATATTTTTGTTTTGATTATTCAAAGTTTTCCGGGTGATACATTTTTTCGATCTCTTGATCGTAGTCTATATCCTCCATAAGATTATTTTATGTTTTTAAAATTATCCTCAGCCCATCTATTCCATTCGTAAAGGTTTTTACAAGCTAAGAATCCGGCGTAGTCTTTCTCGATGTTATTTTCAGCATCATCTAAAAATACAGCTTCAAAAGCTCGGTAAGCTGGTAATTCTTTGTCCTTCCAGTATTTCTTTTCTTTTAGTCTTTTCTCGTAATCAGCTTCGGTTTCTTTGCTTAAACGGATAGCAATACGGCCATCGTATTTAGTGCCTGACTCTTCCATATCAGCCATAATATAGGCTGCAGTTTGGAGACCTACTGTTGGATATAAACCATTGCCAGTCTTCAAATCGACTAGATATCTTTTGCCCTCGATCTCAACACAAATATCCGCGGTGCCAACATATTGATATTTTTTAGAATAAACTATCTTCTCTGACCAAATAAATTTAACTTGGTGATAATCTACCCAATCCAAGAAAGAAGTGACTCCTAGTAAAACATTATTATCACTCGGCATCTTTGGCTGATCTCCGTGGCCAAGTTCGGCATTGATATAAGATTCAATCCAAGCGTGAATATCTTTACCTAAATTAGCGGTTTCTTCTTTGTAGTTTGTGGCGGCCAAGCGCGCTTCTTCCAAAATCTCATAAGGATCAACATTTGGCTGACTTAGATATCCTAAGTTTTTCTCAATACTCTTGATGGCCATATCAGCATACCACTGGCGCAAGTTTGCATTATCTTTGATGCTGATAAAAGTTGTAGCTCCAGTCAATCTCTTTAATTTTGGAGTACCGGCTTTTGTTTGCTCTTCTGTCTCTAGCCAGTATTGGTGAGCTTCTTCGTTAAATTGGATAGTGACGGTATCGTTATACAATTTTATTAGCGTTTTCATTTTTTTTATTGTAAATGATTATTTTTTCTTGGCAATCAACACAAAGGACTTTTTTATATCTCTTTTGTGAGAAGTTTGCCACCGGGCTAACTACTTCTTTGTGACACTCTGCGCAATTAAACTCCGGCTCTATAACTTTTGGCTCTACTACTACTGGAGTGGCCTCAATTATCTCTTTGTCGGGTTTTTCATAAGAAACTGACTTATCCATCTCATCTTGGATATAAAGCCCGCTCAAGTCATTTGGGAAGGCCTTACGAAGCGCTAGAGCCTCTGCTACCTTGCCTAGCATCAAATAAGGCATCTTCTTCCACATAAAGTCTTTTGGAGGCGCTGGCTTATATTCTTTCCATCTAGCGGTGGCTGTAAAAGCTACTCGCTCGCCATTTTTTACCCTATAAACTGTGACTGTGGCTTTGTCCGGGGTTTCTGGCTCTTTTTCGTAAACCTTGCCTGCGTCAAATACCACGTCGTCTTGGCCAGCATAATCGTTTGCACGCTCTGCTATGGCTCTGAAACCATCTATACCAGTGATGATGGTTATTTGATCGTGATACTTCATAAAGTAGATTTGTTTTGCCAATGGATCTAGGCCTACTTTATTTGCTGTGTAGAGAAAGAGTGCTAATTCGTCTTGAGTAGCCCCTTTGGCTACTGTCCTTGTGATCAACTGGATTTGCTCTTTGGTCCAGTTAGATGATTTGATCTCTAATACCTTGCCTTTTTTTGTAGTGGTGGCAACCACTGTAGATTTTTCTTTCATAATGTAATGGTTAATAATTTTGATGATGCTCCAGATAGCTCGTACCATTTATAGACTTGATCCGTTTGTACGAATTGCTAACCTATACTAGAACCTAACATCGAGAACATCATCAAAAGTATCAACAGAGTAATTATATCAAATTGAAATAGTTTGTCAAGGGTGATAAATAGGCTTTGTAAATAGCCCGTATTTATTAGTGTTTTACCATATTCCCCAAAAGGTGAAAATGCTTTATCCACAAGAAAAAATTTTGCCAAAATAATTTATTCCCTGTCCTATACTACTAGAAGCAGAGCTAATAAAGATATGTAGTAAGCTATGGTGAATTGAGATCGCACCCCAGAAGCTATCGCCTCACCTTGTCTTATAAGCATAGGACAGTCCCCCAACTTAATGAGGAATTTTATATGCCTACAAGGTTTCAGAAGTTTTTAAGGAAAAACACCCTGATAAAACCAACTTACATTGTATAAATTTGCACAACAAAAAAACACAATGCACTTGTGCGCTTGCGTTTATCTCTGTTATGTGTTAATATAATCATAGTTTTGTTTCTATCAAACAAACTATATAGCATTCTGAAAAGAATGTCAAACAAAGAGGCCACCGAGTAAAATCAGTGGCTTTTTTGGTAGATAGTTTTTATAGATTATTATTTTGCAGCGACAGCAATCATAAGAGTAATAATTATCGCAGCAATCCATAATAAAAGTGGCATAAGTTTGATCATACTAATTGTTTAATTGTTTCTTTTTCTCGTTTTTAATAATTGTCTCAACTCTAGTTTGGACACTTTCTGGCAGAGTATTGAAAAATGATGCTCTTTCAGCCGGATCTAAACCCTTCAATTTTTTAAAAGCTTTTTCAGCGGCCAAGTCAGCTTGGTTATTTTTAAATTGAGTGATTTTATTTTTGATAGTTTTGTCTAATTCTTTAGTTTTAAACTCCACCTCTTCTTTCGACTTTTTAATTTTATCTAGCTCTTCTTCGTAATAAGCTTTTAGCTCTTCTTTGAAAGTAGCTTTTGTCTCATCATCGATCGGCTCGTTTTTAGATCGGTCCAAAATTATTTGCCACTTCTTTCCAGTCTCAATGTTTTCAGTGATCTGTTTGATAGCCCGAGGAGTAAATTGTTTTTTCAATCCTTGAGCGCCCTTTAAATTGCCTGCATTTTCTCCAGTTTTAAATTCTTCTAATTTGATCAGTAAGCCTAAATTTCCAACAAACTCTTGTAATAAAGTGTAGATTCTAGGAGTAGCAACCAATGACTTCAAATTCAAAGCTCCGTATAAAGACATAGCTTCCATCAGGACGCGTTGTTTTAATTTATTGATAAAACCTTTGTCGTCGTCTTTGTCGGCAAGCATAGCGCCAATGATCAATGGTATGGCTAGAATTTCTAAAGTTCTGACTAACTCGGTAGCTGACTGTCCGCGCAATTCTTTATTGGCAATGATGTTTTTAAAATTATTTATTGTCGTGCTAAAAATTGGAATAGCCCAAGATTTATACTGCGTGGCCGCTGAGCCAAATGAAGTAGATCCGATGATCGATTTAGCGCCTTCTACGATTCTATATTTTCCCAAATTCTTTTTAAGTTCGCTTAATCTTTCATCACTGATTTTTTCAGACATAAACTCTTGCCTTGTCATAGAGCCAAGTAAATAAAAAGTATTTGCTCTATGTGAAGAGTCTCTAAAGCCAATAAAAATACCGTTCAAAGATCTATCAAATAAACCTTGGCCGGGAGCAATCAAACTATCCCAAGCTGATCGTCCAGTAAAGTTTTGGTATTTAGCTAAAATACGTTTACCCTTTTCTGTTTGTTTTCTAAAGATACCCAAGGAGTAGTTTTTAGCGCCTAATAGTGGAAACTGAGCCGTGGCCTCACCAATATAAGTAGCTATTGATACCGGAAGATTTAAACCCAAATCTAACAAAGAAGTAAACATCTTGGTAGTCCTCAAAGCAATATCCGCTGGTCCGCCTTGTGTAATAACTCCACCGAAAGAAGTCTTGCGTCCTTTTTTATTGTTTACCCACTCGTTCACAAATTTCTTCAAACTCCTATCCATCTCGAGTCCGTGAGGCGTCATCTCTTTTGGAGTCAAAACCTGAGCATAAATATCTACTTTAGGGATCATCGAGTCAAGCGCTTTCTTTGTGTAAAGCATTCTAAAGTAAGCCTTAGAGGCTTCAATAACATTTTGCGTTGGCTTTATTCCACCGGATCTAAATAGCGAGAATTTAAAAAACTTTTCTAGTGGCAAAATGTTTTGAGTATCGTCATCTAGGATTTTAAAGTTTTGTTCATTTTCTTTGTATTGAGAAAAGATATTTTTTACTGCCGAAACAATACCGTCTTCTTTGATCTCTTCTAAAATACCTCGTCTGATGTGGACAAAATAATTTCCATCAAATCTAGAGCTAAACAAAGCTTTTTGCTGGATCAAATAAGCCAAAGCTTTTTGGTATTCATTCTGTAAAAACACCGCCAAATCAATCTCTGCTTTGGTCATCTTTTCGGCTAATATTAGCCTATTAGCTTCGGTAGTTTCCAAATAAGCCATCACTATTTTTTGCTGTGGTACTATCTTCTCTCCTAAAGTTAGACCGACAGATTTTTCAGCGGCGCGGCCAAGCTCATCTAGTTGTTTTTCAAACTCTAAATAATCGTAATCATTTTGTAATTTTGATTTATTATACTCGTCAACCATAAAATTGAAGAAGGCATTTTTACGAGCAAGTGTAGTGTCTCCTTTAAATTTATCTAAGAAGCTAACCTCTATTTTATCAAAATTCTCAACTGATATTCCAATATCTTCGGCTAGTCTTTGCTTTACTTCGCGCAAAGTTTTTAGACCGACAAGATCAGTGTTATCAATAGTTTCTAATTTTCTGATTGATAAAAATTCATCTCCAAACTGGTAAGGCTCTAAAGCTTTTTCAAATGCGCGGAGTTCCGCGACTGACATTTCGTCAATCTTTTTAAAGCCATTTGCTTGGCGTAAATTATCCCAATTTTTAAATTCCCTGTCGTTTATTAAAGCAAGCAATTCTAGTTTAGCCTGTTTAGTTTCAGCGTATTTTACTGCCATTGAGTCAAAGTTTTTCAAAAACTGTTCAAACTCATAGTCGTTCATAAAGCGAATATCTTTACGACTGATCCTTCTGACATCATCGTCTGATAGCTGTAAATAATCTCGGATAGCTTCAAGGCGCTCACGGCGGGCTTTGATCTTGTCACTAAAAGCTTTTTCGTTTAAATAAGTAGAAAGTTTTACCGTTTTTCCTTTTACTCCTTCTGTAATTTCTATTGCTTTTTCGTAAGCTTTATCAGTCTTCATCAATTCTTGATCGACTACTGTTTTTAGATTTGTGGTGCGTGGTCGTTCGGATTTTTCTAATTGATCAACTAAAAACTCATAGCCAGTTTCAAAACCATAAGTAGTGGCCATCGAATCAACCTCATAATAGTCTTTGGCAATAGCCTTGGCTCTTTTAATTTGTTCTTTGGTATAAGCAAGACTCATACTCTTTGATCCCGGTGCGACATAAAATATGCCTTCGCCCATTATATCCAAGACACCTTTTTCTTTACGATAAAAAGGAGTCTTTTTTATAGCTGCGACGACAGATGGATCTATCTGACTACGCTCATACTGATTAAATTCAATTTCAGAGGCTTTTTTATCGCCAAGTGGCCCCTCTAAAGCTTCTTTTAGCTTGTTTCGTTTGTATTTCTGAGCTTCTACAAATTGTTTGGCGTCAATTTTAGTCTCTTCTTTTCCGGCGTTTGGCTGCTGAGCTTTATTCCAAATATCGATAAGTTCAGCTTTTGTTAATAATTTATTAGTATCAATCACTGCATAATGAGTTGCTGGTTCATAATTGCCCCAATCTTTTCTGTCGGATAAATTCTTAACAATAACTACATCATTTCCATCTTTTTTAGCTTTCAATACGGCGTCGTTTATCTGATCACGCATATCACCATACATTTTTCCTTCCGCGTCAATAGTTATCGGATTTTTAAAATTTCCGTAAGCCTCCATCACGTTATCGCCATAGCTTTTAGCGGTCTCTAAACTATCAGTAAAGAAAAAAGCATTACGAGCAGCTAAATCTTTTTCATTAGTGCCTAATTTTGAGGTATCAAATTTACCAAATTTTTCGTTAGTTCCGTGAAGTATTGGTTTTCCTTGCGCTTTTATAAACTCATCGGAAGTTTTATATTTAGCGGCTTCTTGTGAAAGAGGATCATTGATCTTGGCCAACTCTTGTTTTTGTTTAGCCGAAGCAGACAAAGCAGTCTTTGGCTGCACCTCAATTTTAATATCAGTTATGCCTAGATTTCTTTGCGCGGTAAAACGATTAAAACCATCTTTGTTTAAGATGTATTTTCCATTTTCCTCATAAACAGGAATTGGAGGAGCTACTTTACCTGCTTTAATTTCTTCTTCGTATTGTTTTATTTTAGCAGTCTGCAAATTAGCTTTGGCGTCTAATTCAGCCATCAGCCCAGTACTTATTTCCTCAAAATTTACAGTCTTTACTTTAGATTTTTCTTGGGACGGAGTTTCCGAAACTTTTTCATAACCCAAAGTAGAAGTTTCTCCGCCTTTAAGCATAGTAAAATAATCACCGACGCTTTCTTTTAGTGATTCAGTGATCTTGGTCTTTAGGTCCGGAGCAATATCTAAGCTATCCACGACCTCTTTTAGTGAGCTATAAAGTTTTCCCGGGCTATCTACCTCACCCAGCATAACTGATCTAATTTTATTGCCAATTTCAGTAGTTTTATTAAATTCACCAGAAATACGATAATCTACTTTAGTGGCAAAGTCATTTAAAACTCTTTCCACACCTTTTTCAGCCAGTTGTAAATTATCCACGACTTTGGTTTGTTCACCGGGAATACGCGCAAAGCCTTCTGTATTTTTAGCAACATCTTTTAATTTAGCTGCAACCTTAGGATCTTTGATAACATTCCAACCGCTAAAGCCAGAGTCGATTGCACCACCTATCAAACCCTCTCCAACCAAACCAGCCATAAAACTTTCAGCCAACCCTTCGGATAGTTTTTGATCTTCGTTGAAGTATTTTTTGACAGCATTTTCAGTGAATTGTTGAGAAGATTCCTCTACACCACCACCTATCGCGGTCAAAGAAGTTTTAACAACAAAGTCCTTTATACTGTTTAATATTTTTACTTTAGATTTTCCCGTGATCATTCCAGCTACTTTGCTTGGCGAAACACCTAGATTTTCTAATATGGTAGCGATAGCACCATAAACTTCTGCGGCCTTACCAGCCTTATCCGGCGCCACACCTTCATCGATTAAACTATTATAAACGTTAGACGATTCTGTACTGTAAATTACGGCACCAGCACCAACAGGGCCAGCAATTACACCACCGGCAATAGCAGTGGTCAACATTGGGATCATTTCGCCAACTACTTTACCATAATATCTAGCATCAAAATCCAAAGAAGTGGCTTGTTGCCAGATATTTTTAATATCTTGTGCTGGCAATAAATCAGGTCTTTTAGCAAATTCTGCTAAGGACTTATCGTTCAAGGCCTGACCTTTTTTAATCATCTCCGGTGATCCAACTGTCTGACCGATCATTTCCATAGTAGCACCAGCGGCAGGTTTTAATATAGAATAATAACCTCTCTTGGCACTTTCTAAGAGTGTGCCAGAAAAACTTTCTGGCTCCTTATAGTCTTTTGCTACTTGTTCTCTGCCAGTGACACCTTCTTTTTTAAAGGTTTCTTCACGCTTTTTCTGTCTATAATAATTTTGGACATCATCATCAATAGCTTTAAGCCTAGTTTTTATATCTTCTTTTGGAAACTCGCCTTTATAAGCCGAGATCGTATCTGTTAGACCATATTGAGCAAGAGTAGTCCGGACTGTTTTTATATCAAGATTTTTAGGATTGAATGGCCCCATTCCCAAGCTTAAAATCTCTTTGTTTGTCAAAGGAGTTTTATCATCAATAGCTTTTGCTAGTTTAATATCATCACTATCAGGAAAGAATTTATTGTTTATCTGCCCCGCTTGAGTCTTTATTTGGCTCGCTAAGGCAGGGTTAGTTCTTTTTAACTGATTGGCCTTGCCTTGTCCATTTGCTTCGTCCCAAGCCAGAATATTAGCAATGGCTTGGCCTTGAGTTATCTTTCCGTCTTTAAAATCTTTAATGTTTGCAATTTCTACCAAAACACGGCCAGATTGCTGGGCCTTGGTAAAAGAAATATCAGATTTTAGAATCTTTTGTAAAAGTGAGCGCTTATCTTCGCGCCAATCTAAATTAGCAGTTTCTTTTTTACTTCCAGTTCCGCCTAATGGGACGGGGGTGACGTGATTTACCTGACCGGCTGCATTTCCGAACAGATCTCTTAAAGGTTTTGCACCAGCAATAGTTTGTCTAAATTTATCTCCTGACAAATCTGCCCTAGGAGTAATATAGTTGTCTCCCCAAACGTCTTTATACTTAAATTCATAACCGATTTTTGGACCTCCCATAGTAGGCGGTATAGACATTCTTGGAGCGCCAGCAGGAGCCTTTACCCCAAATTTAGCAAAAGCAGCCGCGTTTTGTTTCTCAATCGTGGCCGTTGACATTCCCGGCTGTAAAGCAGGGGCTTTAGGAGTAGTTTTTGGAGTAGTAGTTGTCGTCTTTGTGGTTTGTGGAGCTACTATAAACCTATTTACTTTTGCTTTCGCTTTTGGTGTAGTTTGTACTTTAAATCTATTTGCCATAATTTTTTATTTAGCTATTAGTCCGGGGCTAAAAACCCCGGGGGCGACAACTATAAAGCCGTTAGTACCGGCCTAATAGATAAATAAGGCGGGAGGAGGAGTTTTTGAGGCTCCTCCCCGTGGTGGAAGTTAGGAGGTGGGTTCAGTCGGGGGATCACTGAGTACATCGGACAGCTCCTTGCTGTGCCTGCGCAGAGCCATTACAACCCAAAACCACTGATAATTCCAGTAGTACTCGACCAGGAACTCGATGATTTCGTCGGGATTCATCGTACCGAAGCTCTTGTGATAGACGTTGTGACAGTCGGCACAGAGCAGAACGATGTTCTTGCCACCACCCCCATTGCGACTTTTCGGACGTATATGATGTTTGTTCTGCCGTTTCTTTTTCATCTCACACCTCTAGTTGAAACCGATGTGTTTCTCGGGAGGCTCGGGTTCTTCCTTCTGGTAGAGTCTGTCTTGCAGTTCAGAGCAAAGATGCTCAAGCCACTGGACGCGTTCTCGGAGTGTTTGGATTTCCACCTTCTGAGCAAGGTTTTCCATCTTGCTCATCTGGAGGAGCATAGCAAGCTCACGAAGACTGGACATCTCACACCTCACTTTCTTATGTAAAGGGCTAACAAGGTTTTCTTTTATTCATTTTTTTATTCTTTAGTTTATAAACTGCAGGTTCGTGAATATGTAATTCTTCTTCAATCGCTTTTAAGTCCTCGTCAGTTAAAAGAGGCTTCTCTAGCTTTCTAGTCCAGTATCTCCAAAATAATATTTTGTTTAATATGTCTTTCATTGTATTAAAATTAAACTTAATCCAGATACTAAGACAGCAGTACCAACTATACCCATACCCCACACAATAACTTTCTCTACCCATTTAGGGGCAAATCTTTTCTCAGCTTCCTCTAAGAAAGTTTTATTAGCCTCCAAGACAGCTATTTTAATATCATCAGCTGTTGGTAAGTCTTTTATTATGGATTTTATCTCTTTAAATGTTTCTCTAGTTTCTTGCATAAAATCTTTTGTTTCTTGACTTGCTTTATTATGTAGTTGTGCCGAAGCTCTTGTTTGGTCTATTGCCTTTAACATATCAGCTTCTGTGTATTTTTTTTCTGACATATTATCTCTTAAATAATGAAGCATAAGCAATGGTCACATCATCAGCTGGTGGACCAGACACACGCAAATACGATAAGCCTAATGTAGCCCCTGCAGTAAATTCCCAGACATTCCAACCGACAGCAACTGTAAAAGGATTTACTAAAAGCGAAGTATTACCAGTCTCTTGGAAAACATAAATATTTCCTGATGTAATATTTTCAACATAAAAGGCAGTCTTATATCTCTGACCAGAAACTAATACGCTTGCTTTGTTTACACCAAGATTTGTTCCGTCTGATACTATTCTTAATTTACCAACATCTTCTGTTAGATAATTAGTAGCACTTTGTGAATAAGATTCTGACCAGCCTGTTGGAACTTCATTTGGAAATGAACCAGCCCAAGCATTGAAACCTGCGTAAGTAAATAAGTTATTTCCGATATGAGAGAAGAAGAAGTTTGTGCCAGCATTAGCTAAAGTTCCTGTTCTACCATTACCTGATTTATCAGATACAGAGGTGCCTGATGTTATATCAGTATTTGCCCAATAAACACAGTTATTTGAAACGTGTCCACCTGCATTGATAGTAGTTTTTTCTCCCGCTGAAAGTGCTGCAGAATAAACCTTAAAGTTCTTCATACCACCTAAGTATCCCAAATCTGCAGTATCTTCAGGGCTACCTAAAAACTGCTGAATATTAAGGACACCTGCGACTGTAGCGGTATTTCCAACTACCGTGCCGTTTAAATAAAGTGACCAAACATTTGATGACCTTTCTAAAATAAACTGAATTAAGCCTGTATCCGTGTTCTCAACATTTACACCCGAAATATCTATGGTGTCGGCTGCGGTTTGGTCTGTTTCGGTTTTAATAACTACTGTGTTATTTTCAAACTTAATCTGTCCGTAAGCTACTTCCTCATCAGCACCGCAAAGACCATAAGAACCTTCTTCTTGGTCGGCTAGAAAACCCTGCCAGACAATAGCACAATCTCCGTTTAAGTAGATATTAGAGCCGAATAAAGGTGAAGTATAGCTTGGAGAGTTGGTTAAAGATAAATCGTTATTATTAGCACTTTCATCTAATGCATTGCCATCAAATTTCCAGTAAGCAGTTTCTCCGTCTAAATCATCATCATCCATTTTAGCCAATACCTCTGAAGTAGTTAAAAAACTATTTCCAGTCTTCATATGGTCAATGACACCATTAAAAGCCTGAGTACCACCCGTTAATAAAGCACCGACAGATACCAAAGCTGTGGAATCAAAAATTGAAGTAGCAAGACCAGTCTGAGTGCCGATTGATGTTCCATCTACCCAAGCCTGAAATAAACCAGCTGAGGCATCATAGCTAAAGCAAATATGCAATTTAGTATTTGCTGCTGGAAAAGTATAAGGGATTATAGCCGATGTGACTGTTGAACCATTAGCCGAGATATACATTTCTAGCTGACCTGTTGCTGCTGAAATTCGTGTAATATAACTTCGTTGGTTGCCTGTCCCGTCCCATTTGTCCAAGAAATCAAATGAGTCTGTATTAGTCGTTAATTTAACATAACCCATTACATAGAAATCTCCAGTGTAGCCTAATCCCGTTTGAGCAGCATTTAAAATAGACCCACATTGAAATGAAGACCTAATTAAATTCAAGGCTCTGCGGTTATAAGCTCGTTCAAATACTACTCTATTATGAACGCCTGAACCTGCACCTGGTTCTCCGAGGAAGAAGCGCTTTTTAGGAATTAAAGATCCACCGCCTCCAATGCCCAATAAATTGTTGATCCACCCAAAAATAAACATATTTTTTTAATTAAGTATTTTGTATTAAACAATACGTAAAAATAACAGCTACTAAAATATAAATAAAGTAAAATGCTTTAATCAGTTTTAATTGCATATTTATTTATAAGCAATGATATTTGTAGCAGTTGTGCCAGTGGCCCAAACTCTAGTGACTAAGCCCTTAATTTCATAACCATCAGGGACAGTCATAGTGACGCCAGATGAATTTTCTGGGGTATTTATTTTGATAGTACCACCTGTACCGACAAAAATAACTGCCGGAGAGTCTAGATCGTTAGAATCGTGTGGAGTCACCGCATCAATCACTAAGGATAAAATTGGTATGCTATAAACAGCACCGCTTGTCGGAGCAACTAATTTTACTTCGCCGCTTCCATTGTCAATGTAAGATCTTGTCTTTGCCATATTTTTTTTAATTACTAATTAACTTATAAGGTTGATAATAAATTTTATCGTTTAAATTAAACTCTATTTTTTGTAAATAATCTGTTAGCCCGCAAGCTTGTCTAGCATAACCTGCTACCAACTGATTTGACCATTTAAAGTACACTTGTTTTGTTTCTTCTTCTACTTGTACAAAGTCTAGGGAATTTTCATTTGACCAGTCAGCTGTATCGTAATAAACAATGTCTGCTCGTACTAAATGCCCGTCTTCTTCTTCGCGCTGCCAATCTTGGTAAAACTCTTCAATGATGAAAATATTGTCTCTGTTTGCTTGGGTTTCGCGCCATTCTCTTGCTCTTTGGGCTATCTGCGGGTGTGGCTCCAAAATATAATGAGCTTGTACTCCGTGATCTTGGAATTTCTGCGCTGTAAAACCTAGTCCAAACCCTATTTCAATGACTGAATTTATCGTAAAATGTGCAAATAATTCATCTACCCCAGCTTCGACTGTCTGTCTCTCATTGGTAAACATTATATCGTATTCTTGATCATCAAAAATAATTTTCAAGTCTCCGACTTCATTTTCAAACAATATACTCTGTAAAAAATCTTCTTTTCTCATATCAAATTTGTTAAACCATCACCTATCACTTTATTTCCGGCAACTTCGGTTGTTATGTCAATTTGAAAAGTGGCTACACAAACAGTACTAAAGCCATCTCCACTTATAGACTTAAATCCAATTCTATATGAGCTAAAAGATGAAAATTTCCAAGATAGTCCGGTCAATGGATCTAGCGCTAAAACTTCGTTTACCTCTTTAAAAATGCCCGCCGAAGGTACTTGCGCAACACTTGACTCCCAAATATTAGTGCCGTCATCAATATAGAAATGAAAAAATGGATTTCCAGCTAATGCGCCACCGACATAAACTCTCAGAGAAACTGTTGTAATATCCTCACCGTTATCAGTTGGGGTAAATCCAAATAGCTCTATCTCGTTTACCGTGGACGTACAAACAAAGTCTGCTGTGTTTGGCCTAGACATTCCCTCATCTATACAAATGTAATGATCGCCCGGCGGTGTTGGATCCCAGCTTAAAACTTTATCTGCCGTTGGATTTGCGTTTACTGTTGCCATATTAGATGATCTCAAAAATAATCGTAAAATATAGGGTAGCTCCAGTGTCATTGTCTAAGAATAATCCCCAGCCCGGAAGGCCAGCTATCGGAGAATTGACTAAATTTATACCAATTCCACCACCATCTTTTCCAATATTGTGCCATAAAATAGTGCCCCTATTAGTACCAGAGTCTCCAAAATATAGTTTAGGTACTTTTTCTGCTGTATATGAATTTGAGAATACTACGCTTTTGACAATTACAGTTCTTCCCGGAGTTTCGGCAAAGATAGCTTGATCAGTTGCAGATCCAAGTGATCCAGACCAGACATATTTACCCGGTGCAGTCGGCGCCTCAGTCAGCGTATAGTGATAATTTCCGTTGTTATTAAGATTCAAATTCTCAACATAGTTTTTAATCGCGGCGTCAAATGGTCCACCACCGACAGATTCGATAGCTCTTAATAATTTCTTAAAATCATCAGCTCTTGGTTTGGTAGCAATAGCGCGTCCTTCTTCTTCGTGCGCTAATAAAGACATTGGCTCTGGCTTGAAAGCGTCTATCTTATTGACAATTTCAGCTAAATATTGTTCTACTAGGGTTAAATTGATGTCTTCCCACCATTTAGGCTTGGTAATTTCCTCTATTTTAGCCCGTATAGTGGTGTTTGAGGTCTCTTTGATAGTTTTATCCAAATTGGCTAATAAAGCTTTAATCTCGGTCAAATTTTTAGGCATTTCCGCAATAAAGTCTTTATCTTTCAAACGTCCAAGTAATTCTACTATCTTTTTTAATTTAGTATCGGACTTCAAAGATTTTTCAATACCTTTAAGCACGCCTAAGTTTTTCTCTTGGGTGCTTGAGAAACTATCCGGCAAAGTAAGTGATAGACGTAAGTCTGTTTTTTCTTTGCCTCTTTCCTCTTTTTGTACTTTAAATCTGTTTTCCATATTTTTAAAAACTATTCCAATCTATTGATCCGCTTGATTCGCCTTGTGTCAAAGTTCTGGCCCTATTTAAAACAGCATTTAATTCATTTTGTAAAGGGGTGCCCGACTCAGTATCGTTAGTGTTTAGTGTATCAATCGATTTATTTTTACTTGTAGAAGCTAAAATCTTTTTTAATAGTGATCTCTCATCAGAAGATAAGTTTGGATTATTAGCTACAGTTGTCCAGCCCTGTTCATTTACAGCTTCTTCTAATTGTTTAATTTCCTCCGCGTTAAACATAGACTGTAATTGGCTTCTTATAGAGGAAGTAAATTTAGTATAGTTAGAAGTGTTTGATCCAGCTTTAGGCTTGGCAAAATTTCCAATCTTTTCATAAGTAAATTTGCCTTCAGAGTTCACTTTATTTCGATCATAGGCGATCACTGTACCGTCATCTAATTCCTGCACGGCCCAGTCTCCTTCTTGTGGAATCTTAATATCGTCCAAAGTTTTATAACTTCCATCATCACCATAGCGCAAAATACTGCCGTCTTTTAATTCTTTGTACTCGTATTTTACTTGTTCGGCTTTTGGTTTATTGCGATTAAAATATGCGTCTAATTCAGCCTCAGACTTAAAGCCAGAGCTTTCTAGTAAGGCTTTATAGGTCTCATTATCTACGTCTTCGATTTTTATACCAGTAGCAGCCAAATCTTTAATATCTGTTTTAGTTTCGTCCTGTTTGCCTTTGATGTATTCAATATAATTAGCCGCATCAAGTTTCTTTTGGGCGGTCTTCTGTAAAATCTCGTCATTGGCGCGAGCTATGGCTTTATCTCTAACTGCGGCCAAAGCTGCAGCGCGCTCTTCGTTTTTAGCGGCGATGACTTTCTCGTTATATTGTTCAGTTTGTATTTTTTGTGCATCACCCATTTCAGAGCCAACCAAACCACGGCGTGATCCAACTGCTCTAGTTTGTCCTGATCTATTCTCGCCTTCTATTCTTAATTGACCGACCATATTGTCATAAATAGAGTTTAAAGAGTCTAATTGAGCTTGTACTTCTTTTAATCTTGCAGCACGAATACCGGCCTCATCTAAAGGTTTGTTAGCGTCCTTGTAAAGATTAGTATAATAATCGTTCACTGGATCGTTTAAGTTTACATCAGGGAATCTTGGTGTACGTGGTTGTGTTGTAGAGCTTCCTCCCGGGCCACCACGGCCGGCAGCTACTTCTTGAGCATACCAAGCTTCTAAGGCGACTGGATCAACACCATACTGCTCCTGTCCATTGGCGTCAGTATAAACTCCTTGATTATAAATTGGATTTGGTAAAGACATATAATTTTTTATTTATTATTCTTATCACAGAGCCCGAAGGCTCTAGGGGAGAATACTAATTATTTTCTGCAATTAACATCTCCGTTGAAGATTTTGCTTTTCCAATTTTTTGATAGGTTCCAGTGCCTAAATACGATGCAATAGCCCCACCATAAGTTATTCCGTATTGGTTTCCAGCTACTAGCCCTGTTTGTCCACCGACGACATCTTTTATTTGGACGTCTGCTCCTGCTAAATAAGTAGCATCTGACAACCCAATAAATTCGTCATAATCAGGATAACCGAACTGAACTGTTAATCCACGAGTTGTGCTTTCATAACCTTTGAAAAATGCTAGTCTATTATTTGCTGTATCAAAGCATAAAAGGCTCTTAGTAATTTCATTTACCCCACCTAAAGATGACAAGGTATATACATTTTTTAAGAAAATTGACGAATCAGAAACTTGGAACTTCCAAACCTTAGCATCGTATGGTGAATAAATATAAGCAAGGTTGCCACACAGATAAGCAGAAAGACCAAAATCTCCAGCTAATGCAGATGTAATGGTATTTTGAGAAACGATAGAAATTGTTGTGCCAGAAATAGAAATAATATCATAATACAGAGTTGTTGCTGACGCAGTACTTTGATAAACAGCAAGAGCTAGCGAGTCAGATAATGCTATAATATTATTTCCATTATTTGAGCCAAATGATTGCAATGACTCTGCATCACTTAGTGTCACAGTTGTTCCAGAAATAGAAATTGTAAAAGCGTAAGTCCAGCTTCCAGCATTTGAAAGCAGCATTACAACTTTAGTTGAGCTTAAGTTAGCGAGAGAAATTGCATCATATCCAGCATATGAAGTACCCCCTAAAGACGTAATAGCGTTAGCCGAGACTGTGGTACCAGATATTGATAAAATTGTTGCTCTTGGTACCCAAGATGAACCATCTCTGCCCATAAAGACAAACAGTGCTTTGTTTGCTTCTAACAGTGAAAGAGCACTCTTAAATGCTGATGGCTGTGAATTTAAATTATTTGATGTAGTTTCAACGGTTAAAACTGAACCATAAGCGATTGATGTTCCTGTTATAGTACCGATGACCGCATATGTAGTAGATGCAGGAGCAGTAGATGATTTTGTATATACGATTAACACCTTATCGTCTTCTAGTTTTATAGCATCAACATCGCCAATCTCAGAGCCAGTAGCAAAATTAGCTGGGCTACCTAAAGAGAGTGTGTTTCCAGATACTGACACAACAACAGCGGTTGCAATGTCTGAAGAACCAGAGTTCTGTAAATATAATAGGAGATATTTATTACTTGAAATTTCAAAAACTTTAGCAGCAATATCATCTCCACCAGCTGTTGCTAGTCCATTGATAACAGAACCATTAAATCCCATTAGCTTGTCTACCTTAGCTACACCAGCGTCATTGATTAGTTTCAAAATATTACCTGCTACTAAATTTCTGTATGCTGGTAGCTCAATTTGTTCTTTTGTTCCATCAATAGTTCCATCTGACTTTCTTCTGACTAATTTAGAAGCTGTGTTCTCTGCTGTATCATCATTGGTGACATACTTATTTGAAGCAGAAGGAGTGCCTGAAGTACCAGCTAAAGCATCTTGTTCATCTTCTGTAATTTGCTGATTAAAACGAGTATCAAAGTAAAGTTCAGTTGCTGAGAAATAAGAACCAATAGTAACCTCGTATGTGCCGGGAGTTGATGATATAGCGCCTGGTGTGTTTGAAACATAGTAAGCTCCAGTAGAAAGACCTGTTTGATGGTTATCAAGACCTCTTCTTAATACTCCACCTGAGATTGGATTACCATCAGTTCCAGCTCCTTGTGCAATTCCGAGTTGAACATTTTGACATTTTGCAGGATTTGTCGCATCAGCTAATTTCCATTTAGAATCCGCAATGTCTAAGTAAACTAAGTTTCCAGCAGAGATTGTGGCTCCTGCATTTCCAGCTTCAACTAAACGATTATTTGTCAAAGCGCCAAGTGCTGTACGGGATAATTCCCCTTTAGTGACAAATTCTGTATCGTTTAAAGTGTCAACATCGGAGTCAAGTTTTGGACGGGCTGTATTTAAGAAAGTGATCAATGACTCTATCGTTCCACCAGAAGTAAATAATTTAGCTAATTGGCCCAAAAAAGGATAATCAGTGATCTTTACAGAAGCTCCGCGTCTATGGTCTTTACCAGTACCTGCTACGTCTGGGTTAGAAACATCTATGTCTCTTATCATCGCAGTCACTGAAGTTCCGGCTACTGTTCCGATAACAAACTCTTCATTGGCTGATCCTTCGTCAATCACTAAACCATAAAGACCAGACAAAGTGTTTCCGTCTTTATCTGTTCCGTTGACCAAAGTCATTGTGGTTGCCGCTGGGGCTATTTTTGCCTGTAATGAAGTCTCAAACAAGGCTGCTACTTTTACTAAACTCATATTTTTATACGTTATTAGTTGTTCTATATTTATTTGGTAATTTGTGGCCTTTTAATCTTATGTCTCTCCAAAAGTACGAGGAGATCGAAAGATAACCAAGACCAGTCGATTTGAATTTAATTTTTATCTCATAAAATTTACCTAAAGATAATTTAATTCTGCGAACGTAAGGGTGCGCGATAATAGCACTTGGACTTGAACCACCGATAGTAGACTCACCAATTTTAGTTGATCCAACATAGATATTTTGGCTAGCATCTACATAATCACCTGAGCCTGACACGTCGCCAACTTTTACAAACTCATCATTGTCGGCGGCAACATAAACCTCATAGCTTTGATCAGCGGTAATTTCTCCCATCAAGACTAATTCTTTACACTTTTTTAGCTCTTCATTATCTAGGTTGTCATAGCCCGATACCCATTCACCATCAATATTAGAATCATCATCATCATAACCGGAAAACAGCTCATAAACATTATTTGAAAGATCATCACCAGCAATTAAAGTCCCATCTAAAGTAGTAAAACAAGAAGCTGAATAATCTACTAAATCAAATATCTTTAACTTGCGATCATAAACAAAAATTATATTGTTATAATCAATTCCCTTTTCACGGCAGGCAAATAAGATTAAGTCACCAAGTTCAAACACTACTGATCTATCAAAGAGATAATCTTTTAAATTTAATCTTGAAGAAATCCTGATTGGTAAAACTTTTGCTGTCTGGGGGGATAAAGTTATCAATCCAAAATATGGATCAGTTTCATCGGTATTATCGATGTAATAAATACCCTCCCCAGTGGCAAAAGCCGCGCGCCAATTAGGTACACCAACTGAGTCTCTAAAAATTACATTCTCGGCGTTCGTATCGTCGATTGTAAGTTTTAAAGACCAAGCTTTTTTAAAGTGTAAGCAATATTCTATGTCCTCATAAGAAAGTATTGATTGAATTGGGGATCCACCATCGTCTTGTCTAAATGAAACCCCTTGACCAGCTAATCGAGGAGTGCCAGAAGAAAAGTCTAAAATACCTTTATTGGTAGATAATTCGTGTTGATAGGAGCAAGTGATAGCTTGAGCTGCAGCCGGAGCGGTATTGAAAGTCACAGAAATAGCGCCGGTAGTGTAATTTATCGTGCCAGTACCACCTAAGTTGCCAGTTAAAATACCAGCATAGTTATCTGAAAAAGTTTCGGTCCCGTCAGTCACAACTATTGCAAAGCAGTGATTTTTTAAGTTTCCGGCTTTGAAAGCTAAAGTGTCGGTAAAAGTCTCCAATACTCCGTCTCCAGTGCCTATATTTTCGCCAGAAACAGTCGTGTACTGAGGATCATCGATATAAGACATATAAACACCCGTCTTGTCCTTTGTTCGGCCCCATAAGGTCGTTCTGTTCTGTTTAATCGATAGTTTGCCCTTAAACTCAGTGGCAAAATCAATATAATCAGCAGGGTTTGCTACTAAAACTTTATAGATAGATGAGTTTGGGCTAGAAAAGAATAACTGATAACCTGATAATGAAGCATAACCAGAAAAAGCTATGTCTTCACCGTCTGCCGCTGCCGGGAGTAAATTAGTGCCAATTTCAACAAAATCTGAGGTAGCTGAATTATAAAACTTTACTTTGCGTCCATAAGAAGCAAATAATTTCTGTACTCCAACAGCGTCAGCCATTGAATAAATACCAGAGATTCTGCCGTTGCCAACAATTTCAGTGCCTATTAGCTTATAACCAAGTCTAAGCTCAATTTTATCGCCTTTAGTCAAGAAGTTTTTGGAATACGAAGCAGCGCCTCGAGGGATTGTTCTCTCCTCATAGACGGTTGTAATTCCGTGGGTAAATGATTTTACTCTAACTTCTCTTTTCATAATTATCTATGCGTTGCGTACTCTGCTTGTCTTGCGTCATCTAAGATCATTAAATCAAATAATCTCTTATATTCGGCCTGATTCTCTCCTCTATAACTCCTTGCTTTCTCTTCTTGTTCAGTTATTGGGTAAAGAGCAGCCATTTTATAAGCAATGATCGGCTGAAAACCTTTTTTAAAGCCAAATGTAGGGCTTGTAGTCTCTGCAATGTCTGCCGGATCAAAGATATATGGCAATTTTACCTTGCCTGAATCAACTGCGTTTCCAGTAAAGACCATTTTATTATTGGCTCGGTCGATATAAAAGAATCCTGGGATATTTTCATAGTTTATCTTCTCTTTAATATCAATCTCAAGGTATTTATTGTTTGGCGTGCCAACAAACAAATGCCCGTGGCCTTCTTTGTCTGGTAAGGTTGAATTAAAGTCAGTAGGCAAAGTTACTTGTGATGTAAAATCTTGGCTTTCGTCCCATTTAACTAAAAACCTCCAAGGTCGTTCTGCTAAAACTTCCCTGTAAGCTATATTCATCATAATATAATCGGTAGATCCAAAGGTATCATCGATTAGTTCTTCGCCGTAAGCTAAAATTTCTTCTCCTGTCATTTTATTTTTTTAATCCGTATTCACTTAAATTATCTTGGATTCTTCCAAAGATTTGAGCTGTTTTGTAAGAAGCGGTGCCGAATAAGATAGCGGTTAAACTACCAATTAGGATAACTTCGGCCTCTCCTAAGATTTGTTTGGCTGCTAAATAGCCTGAAACTGTTAAGATAACAGAAGCAATTACTGCTTTTTTACCTGATAAGAAAATTAAAAGTTTTTCCATATACTTTATTTAATAATTAACGCTGGTTTAATAATTGCCCATTTTGCTTCGGACATTCCCCAAATAGGGGATTTTTTATTGAAAGGACTCTCTAGGGTTGCCTTGGTAAATAATGAACCTTGGCCTGTCTCGTAAGTAAACGATCCGTCTTGCTTAATATGATAAGCTTCTCCGTGGCTTTCGTATCTAAAGAATAAGTCAGTCACTTGTTTTGCTCTAAACTCTAGCACGGCTTTTTTAGCGGCTTTTATTTCATTTTCAGTATAGCCACCTAATAAGTTGTCTTTGTCAATTAAAGTGTACCAATCAAAATATCTATTAGCATCTAGTGTTGTTTGAGTGTGGCCTAACCAGCCGTTTGTTTTACCGCGACCATTCCAATCTCCGTAACTATCTTTTGACCAAAGGATTAGACCTAAAGTTTCGTCCATAGTCACGTTTACGAAATAATTACAATGTCCACTGCCCGGTTTATTATTATCTAATTCAAAAATGTTCTTAGAGTTCTTATCAAACCTCATTCCGTTATAATAATAACCACCAAGAGCACCGAAGTTTAAAATACAAAGCTTAGCTAAAGTTTCAATATTCTTGCTGTTCATTTGAGCATAACGGAGTGAGCTGTATCTCTTTGCTCGATCAATTATTTCTGGTGACTCTAATGGCTTACTTGAGCGGGCAAAGTTTCTATCCATATCTAATTGTGGTCCGTGATCTGTTGAGAAGTATTTGTAGCTTGGTATCTCATTCTCTAAAGCAAATCCTGCCCCAACAGAAGCGTTAGCCCCAGAGGATATGTAAGCTCCGTATTCTAATGAATACTCCCAAAACTTATAGATAGAACTAAACTTTGTAAATTGACCAGTCTCGAGGAAATTTAAAACCTCTCCATAATATGACCTTGCTTGAAAAACACAGTTGTCCATTGCCCCTTGATTTTTTAAAGGGATAATAACTCTACCCTGCTCCTCGGCCATAATATCTTGAGCATAAGCAATGGACCATTGACGGGATCTAAACTTTTCCACGCCAACGCGCTCGATATATCGCATCAAAATCTCAATATCAAAGATTATTCCGTTCTTTACTTTGGAATAATCGATATTTTCGGACAAAATATCTCCCAAAATCTCCTCAGCGTCATAATCGCGAGGATCTTTGTTTATTTCAGGCTGACAGCCTGGATTTATTATTTCTTTTTCGTCCATATTTTTAGTTTAATTCTTATACTTCTGCCTTCTTTTATCACTAAAAAAAGGCAGTCAATAAAAACTACCTATTGAGGATCATAAGTAAAATAGATTGTCACAAGGGAATTACCAGCAGAAGATGAAACCACTGTGACAGAAGCTCCCTCTTTGATAGTTGTATTGGCTAAAGATGTGCCACGGATAGTTAAACCTGTGGTAGTACCTTTAGCGATAGTACAAATAGTCGAACTACCGTTTTTAGGGGTAATATTGCCTGCGGTAGTGTCTAAAGCGACCGATGTGACCTCTTTTACGGTCAAATTAGCCGGTGCACCACCAGTACCAAAGACATCGACAGCAGTAGTACCATTGGTACCAACTACGATGACTTGGTATAGACAATTTTGATTCTTCTGGTTTAAAACCATTGAACCTTTATGAATTATTTGTCTATTAAATGTTTTTGCCATATTGTTTGTCCTTTCAGGAGGAAGAGGAGCAGGGCTACTGCCCCTCATCACTTACCTTTTAATTATTTAATGAGTGCATAAACCATTTTGAAGATCGTATCTTTTGTGACATCTTGCACAAAGGGCCACATAATCATCTAAATTTCTTTTATATAAATGATCAATATTTGCCCAGTGTAAAGGATAATTTTTTTCTTCTCCACAATATTCACATTGTTTGGGTCGTTGCTTATGTCTAACTACCCATTGATGGATAGCCGAATAAGAAGCCTCGTCACCTTTAAAATGTATATTATCTTCGCCAAATTTCTTATTCAGATTATTAGCAAGGGTAAGTTTTTTTATTGTTTCAGCAGAATGTTTTCTATCCTTATTCCAAGGTACGGAACCATTTTTAAAGGCTGATTTCGGCGGTTTATGGCCTAGCCAGCCTTTACCAGAGCATTTAGTGCTACAATACTTCACCTTTAGCCAATAAGTTTTAGATTTACCGACTGATGAAATTTGTTTTGAACAAATGATACAATTTTTTGTAAGCATATAGTTATTTTAAATTATTATAACTATATTTTACACTATAAGAGGGTCTATATCAACTCTGATGCCTTAGAAACTGTCACTACGCATTTTAACGTCAACTAATCTTGGTTTGCCTTCAGTAAAGGTTTTTAAGCCGTATAATACCCAAGGCAAAACGTTTCTACCCAATTTATCTTGGACCATACGGAACTCAACTGATGGGGCTTTTTGAATAACCAAATCGATTGCTTTCTTTTTACCAAATAAATTGTGTTGAATTTGTTTAGCTAAAGTCCAAATATCAGCAGCGGCAGTTAAGGTTTCAGATACAACTAAGTAGCTTACGCCTTCACCTTTCAAAGTCATAGCTGAGGTAGCATTTGTAGCTGTGACACCAGCTAATTTAGCACGATCAGCAGCTGAAACTTCGAAATAAGCTGAAGCTGAACCAGCACCAGCGGCATAACCATTGGTATTGTTTACAGCGGCGACCAATAAAACTAAGGAAGCAGCGGCATCAGCACCAATATCTACTTGGCCAGCGGCGGCAGGAGTGGCTTTAAATGTGAAAGTCACACCATTGATAACTACTGTATCATCAGCGGTAGGATTAGTACCGAAAGCTAAGCTTGCAGACCAACCTAAAGCGTTTGAAACATAAAGCTCAAAACCACCGTATCTACCAATATTGCCATTTTCTCCGGTAGAGTCACCCAATAAGGATTCTTTACCACCCAAGTATTCAACTAAGACTTGTTTAAATTGAGGTGAGATAACAGCAAATCTATCTTTAGCCTTGATGTTCAAAGCGTCTAATTTCTTAGAAGCGCGAGCAAAGACTTGTAAGATATTTGAAGTGGTGATAGTTAAACCATCGCCTAAAGTGCCACCAAAATCGTAATTATCTAAAGTTGAGGTAGCTTGGTCATATTCGCCCAAGACATCACCATCAACGATTTGATATAAGTCATTTGAAGCATCTTCTGCGAAAGCATCAACTGTATTCCACTTGTTTTGGATTCTATCAAGATCATCTACATAAAAAGGAACAATTTTTGCCACATTGACCACTAAGGTTTCTGAGGTGGCGCTCACGTCTTGAATTGTGACTGCGGTACCCTTGGTATAAGTTTGGGCTACCATTGCAGAACGATAAGGTCTGTCTACGGTGTCACCATCGCGCAAGACTTCGCGCTCTTCGAAATTACAAATGGCACGATAGACTACTTCTTTTTCGTGGACCATTTGCATTCTTTTACTCCAATATTTTGGATTAAAAGCTGTTAAAGCATTTGCCATACATTTAAAGTTATTTATTTACTTAATATGGCGATGATCTTTCTTACTTAAAAGACGAATTGTCAAAGAGCTATTTTAAAATTTAGCCGTTTTTGTGAAGCCATTTACTATACGCTTCAAAAGTTTTCTCGTCCATTCCCGGAATATCATCTTCGGTTATCTTACTAAAATCGATAACCTTTGTGATATTATTGCCACCTCCACCTGATCCTTCTGGGCTAGTCTTCGGAGCTTTTTTTGCTCTGAATAAATCTAAGCCTTTATAAATCATTTCAAGAGGTACTTTTGAATAGGCCGGGGTAAATGCTAAACGTTCTAAAGATTTTTTTACCTTATCTACATTTTCGGCGCCGTGTTCTTCTTTAACTAGATCGAGCAATTTAGTCTCAAATTCTTTATTAAAGACTTGAGTTTCTTTTTCTTGCTGGACCGATAAAATTAAAGGCTCTAGGGACTTTAATTTGTTATTAAATTCGGCACTTGCGTCGTTTTTAGCTAAGGATAATAGCTCTGTTAAACTTTCGCTATCGACTCCTATTTTTTCTGCTAAGGCAGAGACTCTTTCAGAGTATTCAGGATCAGTTTCGTTTTTCCCTTGCTTTACTTTCGCCAATTCTTGCTCGAGTTCTGATATTTTTTCATCTCGGCTATGTAATTGCTTCAAGTGTTTAGCAAGAGGTACTGGCTGATCGCCAATTTTCTCTTCTTTTTTCTCTTCCTCTTTAGGAATCAATTTATCTACTTCTTCGTCTAAATGTGAAAGACCATCGTCGTCTGACTTGTCCCCTTCCTGATTTTCCCCTTCTGACTTAGCCTCTTCAGACTCCTCCCCTTCATTGACTTTAACCTCTTCCTTTTGTCCGCCTTCTTCGGCAACAATTTCATCGATGATTTTTTGTTGCTCTTCGTTAGCGTCTTGTGTTTCGTTGTTTCCCATAAGATTTTATAGGCTTTACTGCCTTTAATTATAAGTGATTTTAATGAGTTTACTCTCGAAAATTTAATTGTGTCTGACTGCCTCAGCTTCTTTAGCCAATACTTTATTGGCAAATGTCTTGGCAAGTTCTAAATATCCTTCACCGTGATCAGCTAGAGTATAGGTGCGAATTTCAGTACCCTGTCCATTTAGTACAGTGGCGGAATCTTCGCCTTCCTGTAAATTAGTTGGGGCTTCTGTATACTCTGGTGGTACTGAGCCCATAGGCTCTGACTCTACTGGAGTTTCTGCTGGTTTAACTTCTTCTTGTGGCTCTACGGGTAATTTACCATCTTCTTCTGGTAAATTTACTGCCTCCTGAACCTTAACTTGTTTTGCTTTTGCCATAAATTTATTTGTTTAATTTATTAAGATTAAAGAGTTTCTTAGTAAGTTCGGTCTTTACTCCAAACTTTACGTCTTCTCCTTGATTTAGTTTACTTATTTTCTTTTGAATTTTCTCATCAGACATCGTTAGATTATAGATGGCTGAGTCTACATAGCGCAAGAAGTCTACCATTACGTGTCCGCGCTTATTGTTATTTAGCAAGTGAGATACTATCGGCAGCGGTGTTTCTGAGCCTTTTTTATAGGCTCTCATTGGGATCACCCGGCCATTTAGAGCAAAAGTTAGCATTTCTGTCTTTTTATCCAAGACAATTACTGCCCTTTCTTTACCAGACAAGGCAATAGCCCTTCTGATGAGTCTCTGCTCCCTTGAGACTTTAAATTTTAACCATTCTAATAGCTTCATAGTTTGTTTTTTAATTGTTCGTCTAATATTTTATCCCATTCTTTGAGGTAAGTTTCCCCGGATAAGAATAGGGCTAATATAAATTTACCTTGATCTATTTTACGCCAAGCTCTATCTAACTCGTTTAAATAAGCTTCCTTGTCTTTGAAATATCCCTCGTGGTTTAAGATAGCAGTAAATGAATAATGCAAGTCTTTCTTTAAATAATCTAGCAAAACCTGTACTCCTTCGTGCTGAGTCAAGTCTTCCAATAGTCCATTCTTCTTGACTGACTCTTCCATTGCTAACAAGTCGTCTAAGAGATCAGTCCTTCCGGCTGATTGCTCCTTAAAAGCTTGTAGTTTTTCTAATATCTGTGATTTATCCATATTAAACTAAGTTATTTGGTGCTACTTCTGCCGTTGAGGCTGGCATAGCTGAGGCTGGCATTGATTCTCCCATTGGCGCTACTGTGGGATCAACTGGCACGTTAGCGGCCATTTTCTGCTCAAATATAGCCTGAGAGGTGTTTGATACTGCTATTGGTATTTCAGCGTCAATATGAGCCATAATTTTGTTGTAAACTTCCTCTGTAAGATCCTCCTTTGAGGCAAAGTCAACGTGTTTTTGAATATGTCCTCTTGTAGCTCCTTTATTTGGCTTGACTTCTTCACCTCTGAAAATCATCTCGTTCTCATTGGCGGCTTCTGAGATAATTTCTTGGTTTTCGTCACTGTTTACGTTCAAGGCCGCGGCAATATCTGATTCAGTAAAGCCTAAGATTGTCATTCTTTCGCGGATATTCCACTTTTGATTTACAAGTGGAGAAGCAACTGAGGCTGTTAAAAACTCAACTTTATTTCTCTTCACTCCTTCGTCGATAGCAAGCTCATCAGATCCACCCTTCACAACAATATCAAAACTTTTATCTTTTATATCTGATCCTTTTAGCTCTTCGTCCCATTTTACGCCTTTTTCACCAATAATCTTGACTGCTTCTGGCTCGGTTAAGTGATCGATTAAGCCGTTAATGTATAATTTTCCTAAAGAAACATACATATTTGCATAGGATTTATTGTAAAGCCCCATACGGCCAGCAATTTGCTTTAAGTTTCCAAAATAGATACCAACCTTATCTTCTTGACTTCCGCCCTGTGCATCAGCGTTTACGCCTGTTTTTTGGCCAGCAAATCTATCAAACCAAGTTAGTAAGTCAACTGATCCTTGAATACCCATCTCACTGGTCTTAAACTCATAGATAGCATTCTGAATATTGCCATCAGCTGAGGTAGCCGGGACCAATCCGTCTTTTCTCCAAGCAAGCAAGGCTGCGTCTTTAAAGACATTAGTGTCGTAAGCGCGCTGATTATAGTTTATACGCTCACGATTATCTAAAGCCTGATTGACTAAAGTGTTGCAAATGTAATTTATCTCACGAATATCATCGGCTGGAGCTACTGACCAATAGTTAAAAGCGTCTGTTTTAGGGGCAAAACTACCATAAGGCCAATAAGCGTCACCAATTTCAGGGTGCTTTACAGTAAACATTTCAAGCGCTGGCAAGCATTTTACCCAAATACCTGACGACATATCCATCAAAATATAATATCTCTTGCCTTCGTAAGTCGTGTACCACTCTGTTAGCCTGTAAGCGTGATTGACATAGTAAGCATAAGTCTCAATATCTAGGCCTAAAGCTGAATATCTTGAGGATCTTTCTCTTAAACTATTATCAAAGTTGTCTTTTTTGTCCTTATCAGTGCTAAAACTAATCAATTTATTTACTTGAGCTTGGGTATTGTCACTGTTTTGTAAGTCCCATTTATCTTTGAAGATGTTATCTTGGCCTAAAAACTTGGCAACTTGTTCAGTTTCACCACCACAAGTAGGATCGATCAAGAAATCATAGGAATCAACTACTCCCAATTTAGAAAAGTATTTGTTGTCTTTGTTGGTAGCAAAGTATTTGAATATACCTCTGCCGGTAAAAGCAGCGTTCTTCTTGACCATCAAATCTTTCCAAGCCCAATTTCCTCTACTAGCTCCGCTATCTACTGTAAAGAAAGAAGTAATGCGCTTTGAAAGGCCTAAGTCTCCCTCAGAAGTCGGATCAAACTTAACATTTGGAACATCATCAATCATTGATTCTAGGGTATCAATGAAACCAGACATAATTGGTAAATTGACGTTGGCTCTGCCTGCTGGTCCGGGTAATTTCTTTAAAGCATAAAGATCATAGTTCTTATTCCAGTCCAAAACTCTAGGATTCTTATAAAGCAAAGTAGCCTCGTATTCTTCACGGGCTTGTTGAGCGATAGAGTCCTCCTTGGACTTGGTGATAATTTTAATCCCTTTATAGTCGTCGGCTGTTTTTTTAGCCATTTATGTTGTTCTTATAACCCAACCCTAAAGGTCAGGTTAATGTAGCAAGAAAGTCAGGGACTTGCTACTACAAAAGGGGGTATCTAACTTAACGTCAGATTATAAAAACACCATTACGCTATAATTATATCATATTCCTATGTCTGAGTAAATTGGTTTTGGCTCTTCCTGTGGATAAGTCTTTTTTTCTTCCTTCTTTACTTGCGCATAATCCTTCATCTGCCAAGCAATAGCACAAGCTGTTAATAAGTCAAAGTGTCTTGTGGTTAAGCGCGGATCAATTTCATTATCAATCAAATCATTACGAGTATAGCTTTTACATTCTCTGATTAAATTCTCATCACTCAAGTCTATCAAGCCATCTTCCACGGCTTTAGACAAAGCAAATATCATCTTAGGCTTGGTAGCTGCGTTTGAGTGCCAACCATATTCAGAAGAAATCGAATCAATAACCTTAGCATCGTTCTTTCTTTCTCTCCAAATGTTTGCTTCTAGTTGTTTTAAGCGCGCAATAGTAGCGTGTCCGTGGTTATTTCTTTCCGGGCAAACTAAACTATTGCCAAAAAAATCAGCTTCTCTTCTTATTTCATCACCAAAAGTATCTGGCTTGATCAAATTGTTAGCAAACGTGCCGACTACCTTGCAAGGAATAACGTCAAAATCAATAAAGACTGACGTTGAGCTATCTAGACCAACTCCACCGGCTACGTCGTGACCTGACGCGTATCTGTGGCTTGGATTAAATTCTTTATAAATCTTAAAGCCCGCAACTTCCCGCACTGGCTGTCTCACTTCCATTTTGTCCAAAGTTTCACGATCAAACACAATATCACGACTTGCAGAAGGCTGGCATAGGCGCTCACCCTCATAGTCATCGTCATTGGCTTTCATTTCAGCCACATCAGCTAAAGTATATCGCTCTGGCCAAGTTAATACTCCGTCCTTAATGATCGGAATAATAGAGACTATTCTTCTTGGGCCTCTCTTGCCAACTAAAATATGGACATTCCCCATTTCCGAGATGTAATTACAGTTGTAGATAGCAGCGCCGTTTAAAGCTAAAGACGTTCTGGCCTCTTCCATATTGTCCCAGATAGCCCGGGTGATCTTAGCTGAACGCAAAGTCTTTCTAGTCTCAAAGTCTTCAAATAGGATCAAATCAGGCCTTGCATTCTCTTGTAAAGCACCGCGGGCCTCAGTACCAACGGTATCTGCCAATAGCTTAACCCCAGTAGAGGTAGTAAAAGATGACATTCGCTCTTCGCGCTTATAGTTAGTTTCAGCAAATATCTCTGCATATAAGGCCCAAACTCTTGGATTGACAAACATATTGTAAATATCAGTGACGATCTGTTTAGAGTTGTCCCCGTCAGCTGATAATACTTTGATATACCTTCTGTGATGTTTAAAGTCATTTAGAATAGCAAACGCCAAGAATAATTTAGTCCTTGAGGTCTTTGAGGCTCCACGGAAAGCAATATCAGTATAAGAGTCTATATCTCCCTTGTAAGCCAATAAATTATTGGTGTCAATCTCCTTGTGAAACTCTGCATCATCTGAATCAAAATACTGGATAAAAAAATATCTCGCCCATAAGTTAAACTTAAGCAAGATCTTTTCGTTCTCGTCTTCTATTGTGAAACCAAATAAAGCTCTAAGCTCTTTTGGAGTGCCTTTATTTATTATTTGTTTTATCTCTTCCATTTAAAACTTTGTCTATCGCGCTATCTATTTTCTTTTGGACTTCTTTTTCTGGTAATAAGTCTTTTCCTCCCGGGCCAGTAAGCTCAGTCCTTTGAGCCCATCTGTGTTTGCCAATTCTTTCAGACACAAATTTACCAGAGTCTTGTTTGATCTTTACTAGCGCTGGGTTAGTAATAACAATCGCTTGTGTCTTCTTGTTCTTTCCTTTCCCAGTAGTTTTATACTCAATCGTATTGACCGACATATCTAAAGTTTCTTCCAAAACTTTCTCTGCTTTTATTAGCATTCTATCATAAGTGGCTGTTTCGAGATATTTAGAGAGCCATTTAGGCATCTCAACAAAAATATTGAGTGCATAACTTTCTTCATACCCTGCCTTTATACCAGACTTAGATACATTGCCAAATGTATCTGACTTAGGATCAAAATAGTTTGATAGGAATAATGCTTGTCTAGGATCAGGATCAGTATATTGGTTTACTTTGTTTGGATTATTCTTTGGTTTTTCTTTTTTTGTTTCTGCCATTTTTAAATTGTTTTAATATAGTGTTTTCTAATTGTTCAGACCAGCAAAATCTACAAGTATTGCTTCCCCATTTAGTATAATAATGATTATGCTGTTGACAATAAGCTAGTGTTCTTGGGCCATCAGATAAATTCAACTCTACTGTTGTGCCATTTTCATAGTTGACTCTGATGTTTGTCAAATACTTCTTTTCTTCCTCTTTAAAAAAGAGGCCATTCCGTATATCTTTTTTGATACTGGAGTATATCAGGAGGAAAGCAATAGCCGCGCAGATCATTGCATATAACATTGGATAAAATTCTAACATAAAATTATTTTTTAATATACTCTTCTCCGTTTACAAATACTTTGTCAAAATTGTCTGCTGCAATAATATCTAGGTCTATGCTTAGTGTCTCTGTCTTGACGACTTCGTTGACAGTGACGATGCCAAAAAAGTATTTCTTTTCTATCAAAAATTCTTTTACTGTTTTAATGTATCTTCCAAGTGATGTACTAAAATTTGTTGTCGCCATAAACTTATTTTTTAGGTGGATTAACTTTATAATGCACATCTGTTTCCCATTTAAAATATAATGCTACTAGCCACAGATCAATATACAGATAATTTTGATAGGAAACAATTATGCCATCTTTCATAAGCCAAGGGTTTTTGTGATAGGAAACTATGGCTAAATCTAGCACTTCCCCATCTTTTGCCTTATGAAATAATTTTTTAAATCTTATTGCCACAAACTTATTTTAATAATTTTAAAGCCTCTTGATAAGTTATCAAATTGCCGTACATTGCACCGGAAAAGTCTCTGGCACTTTGATTCAAGATCATAAATAATCTATTCCGATCTTTTATGTTGTTTTTGGCCCAGTTAAACTGTCTCTTATAGGCCTCTAGCTCTTGCTCTAGGCGGAATTGATCGTCAGTGAGGTATTTAGCCCACCAAGCATTTTTTCCTCTTCTGAAGCCAGTCTGTTGCCTCACGTGGACCAATTCGTGTTCTAGTAGATCTTTAGTTAGAGGGTATCGGGTATAAATTGTGTCTCCGACCGTAAAGACGACTCCTTTCTCCCAGCTGACTCCGAATTTCTTTACTATCTGAGAATAAATGTTATCCGGTGGAGGTGTATTTTTTATAAAATACTCTGTTTTCATAGTAATTATAGCACAAAAATAAACTCTGGTCTAATTATCTGACGATACAAGCCAGAAAAATAACAGCAAAAATCCAAAAAATATACCAAAGTTAGTATTGGCACAAAATACTAGGATCATTCCAACTGTAAAAAATTCCTTTGGTTTTTTAAAATAAAAATTCATAAAAATTTACTTAATGATTTGAATAATCATATCTAACTTATCACCTTTTTGCATTTGCTCTACTTGCTGTCTTCTTAACTCCCAAGCTATTGATTTTTTATCATTTTTTAAAGCAGCCATCAACCTGTCTTCTATTTCACGAAGAGATTGATCCACTTCGTCTTTTAGCTTTTTAATTCTTTTCTCTATTTCCTTTATTTCTTTTAGTGCCTTTGGTCCATCAAACATATATTTATATTTTAATTATCTCCTAAACCTCTTTATAAACCCTATATTCTTCATACCACTCACTGGTTATTTCAAACATAACTTGTTTTAAAGGGTCTTCTTTACCATTATACCCTTGTATATCTTTTTCAAAAAAATATATTGTCATTTTAGGTTCAATATCTATGTCCGTTAAGATTAACTCCCAAAATCTTCCCTTTAAAAATTTATTGTTCTTATTTTTTCTTTCTAGTGCTATTCTCATATAATTATCTCCTTTTATAGAAGCTCTAGCATAGGCTTATCGTCCTAGCCGACAGTTTCTATCTTTGTCTAAAGCTCCTGTAAGAGGAGAGAATGGTTTGCTTAAATCTAGGGGTATCCCTTAGCTACGGCTTTTAGCCAATTCCGTATTTATAGTTTAAGAGCATTCAAGATACCAGCCTGACAGGCTTATTCTTCGGCTTTTCCTAGAGTAAAACAAACTATTCTCTTTTATGTTTTATTTTTTAATAAGAACTATGCCACCACCATAACTCTCTGCAACTATCTTTATATCTTTTTCTTCTTTTGCAAAGCCGAATATAACCACTCCACCATATTCAAAGTCTCCACGAACTAAATTATGTTCAATTTTTATAGGGTCATCGGCATTAATACGCCAACAATCGTAGTCGTGCAATCTTGCCCAACCCTTAGTTGTATCTATAAAAAATGCACCCATACCATAACCATCCATTTTTCTGCTTATCGGTATAAGTAATAACTTAGATATTTCTATCATACTATCTTCAAAAATGGGCATTTCTAGCTTTTGAGATTTTGTCATTTTTCTAAAATCTTTTTCTGCTACAAATTTATATTCTTCTCTGTCCATATTTATATTTTAATTATCTCCACTTTCTAATAAAAATTTACTAGCTAATACCTGTTCATATAAGGTATTAGCTCCATTTTTACTTATGGCGTAAGGTAAAAATACTTGCGGAATATCTACCATTTCAGTTTCAAATAAAGCCATTTGAGCCAGCACCCAATCTCTCAAGCATCTCCAAGCCACACGATAGCAATAAGCTTCATCATTATAACGGCGATTATTTTCGTTTTTTATTACCTGTTGAAATTTACGCCAATTAGTTGGCAACCTAAAACCAATGTCTTGTCCTTTCATTTCCAATACAAATTTTAATGATTCAATTCTCCCAGTTCCTTTTTCATACTCAAGTAAAACTCCTTTAGCTCCGTGTTTAACTAAGCTATCTTGAATTTCTTGAATGCTTTTATTTGCTGGAACAGTTGTTGTGTAATTTTTTATCGCCATAACATTGTGGGCATTTTTTATTATGAGTTAAACAAAAATCTCCGTGTTTTTTACAATTTTTAAATTTACATTTATTTATCATATATTTATCTCCTATTTGAGGGAGTGGTTAGTTGGTGGATAGCTCGTTTAAAAGCACTGTCCGCTATCTAACACCGCTTCCATTAACCACTCTCTCAAGCAGGAGAGAACCTGCTTTTATTTACTCCATTGTTCAGCCATAGCATCTGCTATACCTTGAAATGTTTTAGACCTTTCTCCGCCCTTACCCCATTTTTCAGCATACCACTTTGGCATTCTTTTTCCACTTGCATAGGTTATAAATTCTCCCTTATCAACAATGTCAGTAGGTACTAATTTTGGTAAATTCTTTAACCATAAACAGGTTTTTTTAGAAAAACTATCTCCAAACATATATGGTTGAATAATTTGGTCTGGTTTTCTAATCTTTGTTGAAATAACTCCTACTGGATTTTCAATAGCTATCTTATTTATAGGTGCATCCATTAAAATTTGAATAAAATCAAGTGCTTGTTGTTGTCTGCCGTCTGCTATTTTTTCCTTAAACCAAGCAGCACCACTAACAGCTAAATGTGTGCAGGGTGGATGAGCAATCATCATATCCCATCCTTTGTCCAACTGTTCTAAAACATCCCCTTGTAAGTGCCATTCGGGATGACCACCACTACAAGGTAGAATATCACACGAATAAGCCTCGTGTCCTTTGGCTCTAAATGCTTTACAAACTGTTTGACTTTCTTCACACGCTATTAGTATCTTCATACTATTCAATCTCTAATACTTTTAATACTGGATGCTCAAAACCATTTCGGTCAACTTGAACAAAATAGATAGTGCCTGCTCCTTTAGTGTCAATGGTGTGATAGGTGCAATAATCCATTTCATAGATTCTTTCACCAGTAAGACTTTCAAAGTAAACAAATCCCCAGTCACCTGTTAAGAATTGATAAGTTGTAGCTGGTAGCCATTCTTGTTGGATAATTCTTGAAGTCACCTTTGGGCTTCTATCCACAAATCCACCGCCACCCATAACAGCTGGTGTAGGGGCTGGTTTAATTGGCTCGTCTATCGGCTTAATTC
>JACCDG010016566.1_pt1 | contig 37739 bp, 37 predicted proteins | sample 7442471 | NCBI WGS metagenome assembly JACCDG01 (sample SAMN15323444, study PRJNA562643) | freshwater metagenome | isolation source: river surface water | place: USA:Blue River Watershed | collected 2017-08-17 | reverse complement strand
TTACTGCACCAATATATGTGAGTAGAGATGGACACGTAATTGATGGACATCACCGTTGGGCAGCAATTGTAGCATATAATGCAGCACATCCAGATGCACAAATACCAATGAAAACAACGGTATTGGACATGGACATCAAAGATGCAATTCCAATGGCCAATAAGTTTGCTGAAGATATGGGTATTGCGGCTAAGAAAGCGGATGCAAATAAAGAAGATGTAACTCAACCAAAAGCAGCTGAAGTAAAACCAAACGAAAATGACCCTACATCAAATGTCAAAACATTTAAAGGTGAATCTTCTGGTAAAGAAATTAAAACAATTGAATTAGAAGGTGGTGGATTCTTATTTGGTACTCAACATAGAGATACTAAAATGGCTGATGATATTATAAATCAAGTCAAAGCAACTATACCGAAAGAAAGATGGAAAGATGTTGTATTTGTTGGTGAAGGTGGTGCAACTGGAGATAGTGGTGAGTTAGAATTCAATGATGAAATGGAATATTCTGCACCTAAGTTTAAAGAAATGGGTGCATCGATTGATACTTGGGATGGTGATGAATTAGATGTACACAATGACCAATCTGGTTTGTATAAATCACAAGCTGAACAAACAGGTCTTTCACAAAGTAAAATTAAAGCTGGTAATTGGGCTAGTATGATTGGGCAAGGTGAAGGAACTGATACAATGTCACCAAATGACTATTTGGATGATGAAGGTAAACAATTCTTACAAAATGCAGCTAAAGAAGCAGGATTTCAACCAATAGAAAATTGGGATAATCCATCTGAACAGGATAAAGATACATTATATAGATTATCATTCCCAGAAGATAATGGTGATAAAGAGACAGGTGTTAATGATGTTCAGGTTGCATTTAATAAAGCAAGAGACCTTAACTTAATTAAAAAACAAAAAGAATTAGCTGCACAGGGTAAAATACCTATCGTAATGGCAGGTGAATCTCATGCGGAATTAGTTGATGATATAATGAAAGGTAAAGGGGAAGAACCAAAAGGAACTGAAAAATTACCTGAACCCGAAGAACCATCAACTGAAGATGGTGGTGTAGTTTATAGTTTAGGTGGTGGATACTATTCAGATAAACCCGGAGGGCCTGCACAATATAGAACTGTGGAAAGTGTAGTTGAAAAAGTATTAATTGAAGGTGATGTAAGTTTAGCATATATGTTGTTTGAAGCTGTTGTTACTAAAAAAACTGCAAAAGGTAAAACTGTCAAACTTCAAACAATTGAACCTAAGAATCAAAAGAAAGCAACAGCTAATGCAAAAGCTAAAAAAGAGGCACCAACTACAAAAGAAAGAAGTGTAACTAAAAATTCTAATAAGAAAAACGGAGATGAGGGTGAAACTATAAAAGAGTTATCGAATGAGGAAATTAATTCTATATTAGAAAAATATGTAAATAGTGGTGAAGCAACTCCAGACGAAATGAGACCATTGAAAGATGGATATTCAGATGATGATATGGCAGAGGGATATTCGGATGAGGATTTTTATTCAGAGGAAAATAAAGCATCTCTATTAAAACAAAAAATAAAAGTAAGACAAGAACCTTACACAATAGATGATTCTACAAGAGAACAATTAAAAAAAGCAGGATTTCCTGAAAAATATATTAAGTTTTTGGAAAGATGCATAAACACTCAAGTTAGTGGTAAAAAGCCTTCTGTAACTGAACTTATAAAGCAAGGTGGTGCAGGACAAATACAATCTCAATTTGGTGAAGTAATGGCTATGGCCTTTATGTCTATTAGAGACCCAAAGATGAGAAGACAGTTTGCAGATGTAATAAATTCTGAAATACAAAAATCAGTTGAAGAATTTGGTGCTGGTGGTAAAAAAGCATCACCAATAGCAACTAAAGAATGGGTTGAGGCTTCTGTTACTCATGCTGAAGCATTTGATTCAGCTATGGATGAAAAATATGGAAAAGGTCAATGGAGATTTGAAGGCGCAGCTTGGGATATTAAAGGTGATATTGAAGCATTAGGATTGGATTATAAAAACAAAGGATTTTCAACCGATGTAATGTTAAGAGTTCAACCACTTAAAAATGGTAAACCAAATGGACCTGCTAGAGCACAAAAGAATTCTCTTAAAAAAGATGAAAATATATTCTTCTTTAATGGTTCGATTAATGAAGTTAATAACTTTGTATTAAACTTTGTAGATGAAGGTGAAAGAAAAAGAGTAAGAGGGTACGAAACGATTGTAACTAAAGCAAGTCCATCTAATAAAAACAAAGAAGAAAAAGCAGCAGCACAGGCAGCAGCTGAAAGAATAACTGGGTTAAAAGGACAAGCGGCTGTTAAAGCTCTTAAAGAATTAGCGAATGGTATTCGAGAAAAAGCATTTAACAAAGCACCTAAAGAAGTACAAGACGCAGTTTCTAAAGTTAGAAACTTTGGAGCAGCTCAAACCGCATCTGCTGAGAAGTTAATTAAGGGTGCAAACACAACTATTAAGAATCCGAATAATGTAATCGATAATGCAAAGAATATAGATGGTGGTGATAAAGACTTTGCTAAATTTGCATACAAAGCAGTTAAAGATTGTAAAGCTAGTGGTACTAAGGATATTACTTTATGTATAAGACAAAAACTTAAAGCAGCTGGTGAAGAAACTGGTGATGATAGAGTATGTAAAGTAGCAGTAATGGCAACTAAAGTAGCTATTGCGGCTGGTGATACTAAAGCTGAAAAGGCTTTAGGTAAGCATTACAATTTGGCAGTAGAAGCTGGAAACGCATTAATGGAAATATTACCGGAAAGTGAGCAATTAATGGGGGGATTGATGCAAAAATTAGCAGATGCGTTCCCAATGAAAACTTGTATGGATGGTGAGGAGTTTATGTGTATTGATGGTATGAAAGTAACTCAAAAAACTTTACAAACTGTATTTGGTGTATCAACTTATGATGAATTACAAAAGGGTATGAAATTGAAAAGAATGCCAAATGGTGAAACTATATTAGTATATGGTGCTAAGAACAAAAAAGGTGAAGATATTCCAATTGGTGTGGTTGGTGCTAGACAAAAAGGTAAAGGGTATGAAGGAACTGTTGGATTTGAAATATCTTGTTCTGATGATTTTGCATTAGCAATTGCAGAAGCTAATAAGAAAAATGGAGATACATCATCATCCAATGAATCAGCTAGACAATCTATTGGTAAGAGAGTGGGTAATAGAAAAGCAAAGGCCAATAAGAAAAAATAACCCGTTTTTATCCTTCCATTTCCTTTTTGATATTTATAGAAGATATAAAAGAAAAAGGAAAAAAGAGGATGAAGACACAGTTACTTTGTACATTTACAACAAAAGGAGAATTACAAAATACTCTACAACAAATTAGAGAAACGTATCATATAGTGTATAATTACATCTATATTTTACAAAATAAATCTAATTTGGATGAGTTGTTTATTACATACAACATAGATACAGCATTCCAACCGGACACTCCGTTGGAAAATACAATATTAATACATAGAAAAAAGGAATCTAATTCACTTTACACTATTAATGCCCTTAACGAATTAGTTAAAGAGGAGAATAATGGGGTGTTAGATACTTCCTTTGTCATTAATTGGCAAAAATTTAAGAATTCAATCATACTAACAAATGCGGAAGGTACTAAGAAAATTCAGACAAGAGTTTTTGAAGTAATGTCGTTTGGTGAAGCTGAAACAAATAACAATAAAAATAGTGAGGGATAATTAAAAAATGTTTATACCAAATCATTTACATTTACTTGTAAAAGGATACATAAAAACACCGCCACAAACCGAAAACGTATTAAACGAATGGTTTAGAGAATTAGTTACTAAGGTAGGAATGAAAGTGGTAGCAGGACCTACATCGGTTTATGTGAATGAACCTGGAAACGAAGGAATAACTGGAACTGTAACATTAGCAACATCGCATGCTAGTATTCATGTTTGGGATAATGAAAACCCAGCTATGTTTCAATTTGATTTATATAGTTGTTCGGATTTTACACCAACACAAGTATTAGACCACATTGATGAATGGTTTGAATTAAATGAAGCCTATTGGCAATTTATAGATAGAAACGGAAGTACCTTTGAATTAGTAAATTCTGGGCATTTTACAAAAAACAAATAATTTAAATACTAACATTATGATACTTAAAAAAGGAGACAACAACGAAAATGTTAAGTTGATGCAACAAAAGCTGGGTATTGAACCAGCTGTAACTAATTTTGGACCTAAAACCGAAGCAGCTGTAAAAGCTTGGCAAGCGGCTAATGGGTTAGTTGCCGATGGTATAGTAGGACCGGCAACTTGGGCAAAGATTATGGGAGAGGGAGCACCAATTCCAGCAGCACCTGTACAAACAATAGCACCAGTAGGTGGATTGAAATTAGATAAATTAAGAGGACATATTCCAGATGCAGTAATCCAAATGATTCCTGATACGGCAGCTAAATTCCAAATTAATACTCCATTAAGATTAGCACACTTCTTAGCACAATGCGGACATGAGAGTGGTGGATTTAGAGTAACTCAAGAAAACCTAAACTATTCAGCTAAAGGTTTGATGGGTATCTTCAAAAAGTATTTTCCAACCGAAGCAATTGCAAACCAATATGCTAGACAACCACAAAAGATTGCAAACAAAGTATATGCAAATCGTATGGCTAATGGTTCAGAAGCAAGTGGCGATGGCTACAAATTCAGAGGTAGAGGCTACATTCAATTAACAGGTAGAGCAAACTATACTGAATTTGGTAAAGCAATTGGTGAGGATATCGCAAATAATCCCGATGTAGTATCATCTAAATACGCATTATTATCAGCAGCTTGGTTCTGGTCTAAAAACGGATTGAATAAATTAGCAGATGGTGGAGCCGGTGATACTGTGGTAACATCTATTACTAAAAGAGTAAATGGTGGAACTATTGGATTGGCTGACAGAATTAAACATTTCAAAGAATACTATCATTTATTAGCGTAAGATTTGGTTAATTAAAAAAGATTTCGTATATTTATAGGATATAATAACACACAATGGCAAACATAAGTTTAAAAACACTAATAACTGAAGCTGGAGATTTTAAGGCAAGAAGTAAGGAAACTGGAAAGTTGGTACATTTCAAGTCAAAAGATGCATATCAAGCTGCAATCAAAGCTGGTTCTCACGAAGACCCTAAAGCTGAGAAAGGTGGGCAATCCAAAGCAGATACAAAACCAAATGATATGTTTGGTGGAGATTATGCAAAAGATAGAGGTGGTGAACCTAAATCGGATGGTATGGAGACTGTTAAATCAATCGCAGCAAGTACCGGTTTAAGAGCAACTGCAGTAGCTGGTTGGGCAGATGATAATGGTGTAAACCTTTCAAAAGTATCAGATGCATTAAAATCTAAAAAGCTAAAACCAATGGATTTTATGACAGCTGTTAGTGGTAATCCTGGCAACAAATATGCAAAAGATATAATCTCAAAATATTCTCAAAGTAGTGCGAGTAAACCTAAATCCGATGGTGTTGATGTTAAATCAATCGTTAATGGCTTATTGAAAACAGCAAATAAAGAATTCGGCCAATCTTGGGAATTGAAGCATGTTGTTGATGATATGAAAGATAGTATAGATACTAGCGATGTGGATGGCAAAGAATTAAAAGCAAGATTAGATAAGGGAGATGATGGTGTATATGTTCAGACTGATGAAACTGAAGGAACTGTTGTTTTTAATGATGGCTCTCAATATCAATTCCATCATGTTGAAGATGGACCTATACCTGTAACAAAGGTTGGTGCTAAAAATTCAACAAAACTAACATCAATGATTAAAAAATAAACAAAAGGGAGAAACTAAAAATTCTCCCTTTTTTATTTGGTATACTCGGGTATTTTTCGTATATTTGTGTATATCCACAATCATATATAAATGTCAATAGCTCTACAAAATATACTTAAAAAAGATTTGGAATTCTGAATAATTTGTCGTATATTTGTATTTCTATTATATTTATTAATGTAACGGAGGTGTAGGAAAGACACCAAAATAAAACCATAAAACTTAAACTCTTAAAACTTAAAAGACATGGCTATTAACTTAGACGCAATTAAGAGCAGACTTAACAAACTGCAAAACACCCAAAGAACAACTGTAGAACTTTGGAAGCCAGCACCAGGCAAACATACAATCAGATTGGTGCCTTACAAATTCAATAAAGAAAATCCTTTTATTGAACTTTATTTTCACTACAACATTAACAACAAATCTTACTTATCTCCGATGAGTTTTGGTAGACCCGACCCTATTGTTGAGTTTGCTGATAAACTTAAAAGAATGGGTGATAAAGAAGATTGGAAAGCTGCAAAAAAGATGGAGCCGAAACTTAGAACATTCGTACCAGTATTGGTAAGAAATGAAGAAGGTGAAGGTGTTCGTTTTTGGGGCTTTGGAAAAACTGTATATCAAGAAATTCTTGGGTATATGGCAGATCCTGATTATGGTGATATTACTGACCCAAATGAAGGTAGAGATATTACTGTTGAAGTAGTATCGGCTGAAGACAGTGGTACTTCTTACCCTGTAACAACTATCCGTGTTAAACCAAAGGAAACTCCATTGGCAACTTCAAAAGAAGAAACGGATAAGTATCTAAATTCCCAAAAGGAAATTACTGAACTTTATTCAGAATTAACTTATGCAGAATTGAAAAATGTATTAGAAGGTTGGTTAAATCCATCTGGAACTTCTGATGATGAGGTATCAGCATCTGCTCAAACCCTATCATCAACGGCTAAGGATGAAGATGAAGCTCCATTCGATACAACTCCATCAAAACCAGCAACACCTGCTGCAGCTCCTAAAAAAGTTGATGATGTGGCAGCAGCTTTTGATGACCTTTTCAATTCATAAAATAAATAAGTTAATATGGCGAAAGCAACTAAGGAAGTGGACTTAGCAGAAGTGCTAGCGGAGTCCCTTAACAAACAATCAAAAGACCAAAAGGTAGCATTCTTTTTGGACAATGGTGATTCTCCTACAAATGTAGATGGTTGGATTTCAACCGGAGCATCAATGTTAGATGTGGCTATCTCAAATCGCCCGTATGGTGGTTTGCCTGTTGGTAGAATTACCGAAGTGACAGGTTTGGAACAAAGTGGTAAATCATTACTATCAGCACACTTACTTGCCGAAACACAAAAGTTAGGTGGTATTGCTGTGTTGATTGATACTGAAAACGCCGTAAGTAGAGAATTCTTAGAAGCCATTGGAGTAGATACAACCAAATTACTTTATGTAGCAGCTGAGACTGTTGAACAATGTTTCGAATATACTGAAACTATTATTGAGAAAGTGAGAACTAACTCAAAGGATAAGTATGTAACAATCGTTGTGGATTCAGTAGCAGCAGCATCAACTGAAAAGGAGATGGAAGCTGATTATGGTAAAGATGGTTACGCTACGGATAAAGCAATTATCATTTCCAAAGCAATGCGTAAAATCACAAACCTTATTGGTAGACAGAAAATCACTTTGGTTTTCACTAACCAATTAAGACAGAAGATGAACGCAATGCCATTCTCTGACCCTTGGACAACTTCTGGTGGTAAAGCAATTGCTTTCCATGCATCGGTTCGTTTAAGATTAAAGAGTATGGGAACGATTAAAGCTAAAGAGAATGGTAACGAAAGAATCGTAGGTATCAAAGTTCGTTGTCAGGTAGTAAAGAATAGGATGGGACCTCCGTTACGTTCCGCCGATTTCGATATCTTCTTTGATAGAGGAATTGATAACTATGGAGCTTGGTTAGGAATGATGAAAGAAAATGGAATCGTAAAACAAAGTGGTGCATGGTATGAATATACTGATATTGATACTGGTGAAATCATTAAGTTCCAAGCGAAAGATTTTCCTTCTACATTAGAATCAAACACCGAAGTAAAAGAACAAATCTATAAAAGGATTTGTGAAGCAACAATTTTACAATACAAAAAAGATTCATTAGATACTGATAGTTTGGTGACAGACTCAGAAGTAATCGGTGATTAAACAAAAACAAAAACTTATGAATCAAAATTTGATTACAATGCTAAAAACATCAGCTGAAGCTGATAAAGCTAAAGCACTTTTAACTCTCGATTTGTTGGGAACAAAAGGTGTTGGTATTGGTGACCATTCTACAAAAGATTTCTACAACAATGCTGAAGAAGCACTTACAATGTTAGTAGATGCGGATGATAGATTGGAAGCAATTGAAAAATACTTTTCTAAGTAAAATAAAGGTTACAAAAATATGAAAGAATTATACAAAAAATTACTCAATGAAGTAGAATCTGAACATGAATCTAATGCCCAAAGGGTAAGGAATGGTAGAGTTCTTATCATAGATGGACTCAATACCTTCATTCGTAGTTGGACAACCAACCCTACAATGAATGAGGATGGTGAACATACGGGTGGAGTTATTGGTTCATTGAATTCAATCGGATATCAAATCCGCCAATTCAATCCTACTAGAGTTATTCTTACTTTTGATGGTAAGGGTGGCTCAAAAGGTAGGAAAGAATTGTTTGAGGGATATAAAGCTGATAGAGGTAAGAATCGTTTTAGGGTTAATCGTCAATACCCTGAAATGATGACTCAAGAAGATGAGCAGATTTCAATGAAAAGACAATTTGTGTGGTTAGTAGACTTGTTAGATAGTTTACCAATCACTACAATGATATATGATGGTATTGAAGCAGATGATGTGATAGGACATATTGCTAAGCATGTGCTTGGTGAAGATGAAGAATGTTACATTGTTTCTACTGATAAAGATTTTTTACAATTAGTGGATGAAAAGACTTTGGTTTATTCTCCAACTAAAAAGAAATTATATAATAGAGAATTGGTTAAAGAGGAATGGGGAATGTATCCACAAAATCTTTTACTATTCAGAACATTGGATGGAGATAATTCCGATAATGTACCTGGCGTAAAAGGATGTGGATTAAAGACTGTTCTTAAAAGATTTCCCGAACTTGCTGAAGATAGAGAAATAACTTTTGATGAGTTCTTTCAACTATGTGAAGATAGAAGAAAGGAAGCTAAAATCTATGAAGATATACTTGCAGCTAAAGATGATGTTTTGAGAAATAGACAAATCATGCAATTGCAAGAACCACATATCAATACAAATACGAAGTTGAAAATTAATGACCGTTTTGCCGAACCAAATAAAAAGTTTGATAAAATGGAATTCATCAAAGCCGCTATGAAGTATAAAATTCTTCAAAACTGGAAAGATATAAACGATTGGCTTAAATCAACTTATACAAATATAATAGTAAAATAATTTGGTAGACTCATCAAATTATCGTATATTTGTACAACTTTAAAACACAAAATGCAGAGCGAAGATACATTATCAAAATACGGGCAATCATTTCAAACAAAAGTAGTAGCTGCCATCCTAAGTGATGATAGAATGCTGGATACTTTGGGTGATGTGATTCATAAAAAATTCTTTGAATCTGAAGCAAACAAATGGATTGTGGAGGAAGTGGTGGCATACTATGGTGAATATCATAGATTACCATCATTGGATGTATTTAAGGTGCAAGTTTCTAAAGTTGATAATCCAGCATTACAAAAAACAATAGTAGCACAATTAAAAGAAGTTTATCAAAGTATTGGAGGTTTGGACCTACAATATATTAAAGATGAATTTACTGCATTTTGTATTAATCAAAATCTAAAGAATGTAATCGTACAATCAATTGATTTACTAAAATCAGGCAACTATGATAAAATCAAAGAGTTGGTTGATAAAGCAATGAAGGTTGGTGTTGATGCTGATTTGGGCATGGATTATTTAACGGATTTCGAAGAACGTTATGATGAAACGGCTAGAGATACGGTATCTACTGATTGGGATTGTATTAACGAATTGATGAATGGTGGATTAGGACCTGGCGAATTGGGAGTTGTGGTGGCACCTTCCGGTGTTGGTAAGACTTGGGTTTTGGCAGCATTAGGAGCAGCAGCTGTAAAAGCTGGAAAGATTGTAGCTCATTATACATTAGAACTTTCACAAGGGTATGTTGGATTACGATATGATACTGTGTTTACACATATCGCATCATCCGAATTATCCGAAAGAAGGGAAGAAGTATTGGATAAGGTAAAGAGATTAAAAGGTAAACTTAAAATCAAATACTATCCACCAAAGGGAGCATCATCAAAAACAATTCAGGCTCACTTAGAAAAGATGATAGCAGCCGGTAATAAACCCGATTTAGTTATTGTGGATTACGCTGATTTGTTATTATCACATTCAAACAAATCCGATAGTACATACGCTGAGCAAGGTGGTGTGTATATTGATTTGAGAGGAATGAGTGGTGAGTTAGGAATACCTGTTTGGACAGCATCACAAACCAATCGTTCAGCAATTGATTCGGAAGTTATTGAAGCGGATAAGATTGCAGATTCTTACGCTAAAGTAATGAACGCCGATTTCATTATGAGTTTGAGTAGAAAAGCAAAAGATAAGTTGAACAATACTGCTAGAGTGCATGTTATGAAGAATCGATTTGGGCAGGATGGTATAACATTCCCAGCAAAAATGGATACAACGCATGGTACATTAGAGGTATATACCGCAACATCAGCGGATGGTGTAATTGCAACTAAAGAAAGTGCAAATGGTGCGGAGGTTGAAAGACAGCTATTACATAAGAAATATATGGAAGCAATGCCGGTTGGTAGTAAACCAAATACCAATACGGGGTTAGGATAACAATTAAAAACAAAAACTATGAACAGTCAAGAATTATTTGAGCAAATGAAGGCTTTGTTTACAACATTTGAAACAGAGCACAATGGTACTAAAAAAGTAAACAAATCAAGAGCTAGAAAAGCAATTGGTGAATTGAAGAAATTGGTTACTGCTTATAAGAAAGCTTCAACAGAAGAAGGAAAAGCAGCATAATATGATAGGGGAGTTACGGCTCCCCAATCATTATGTTATAATAGACATTGATTAAAACAGACAAAAATATTGAAAAATATTTGTAATTTACCAAAGGTTTGTGAGTATATATTGTATTTATATTCACCCCAAATAACTTACAAAATTAGATTACACTATGAGCAAACTATTTACTGAAAGAATTCCCTACAAACCATTTGAATTTCCAGAATACTATACTGAAGGTTGGTTGAAACAAATGCAGGCATTTTGGTTACATACCGAAATCCCAATGCAAATGGATGTGAAAGATTGGAACGAAAATTTAACACCTGAAGAAAAACACTTAGTAGGTAATATCCTTTTAGGTTTTGCTCAAACGGAATGTGCAGTATCAGACTATTGGACTGGTATGGTAACTAAATGGTTTCCAAAGCATGAGATTAGACAAATGGCAATGGCATTTGGTTCTCAAGAAACAATACATTCAGTAGCATATTCATATCTTAATGAAACATTAGGATTGGATGATTTCGCAGGTTTCCTACATGATGAAACAATGAAGGAAAGATTTGAGTTACTAACAAACACAACTGCAGATTGGACACCTGAAGATTTAAAAACAAATCATAAGGCTAGAGTTGAGGTTGCTCGTTCACTTGCTATCTTTTCGGCATTTGCGGAAGGTGTAGCATTGTATTCATCATTCGCTGTATTGTATTCGTTCCAAATGAGAAATCTATTGAAAGGAATCGGACAACAAATGAAATGGAGTGTTAGAGATGAATCCTTACACTCAAAGATGGGTTGTCAATTATTCAGACATATGTGTGATGAGTTTCCTGAATTGTTAGAAGAAGCTAAAGCTGATATCTACAAAGCAGCTGAAATGATTAGAGATTTAGAACACAAATTCATTGATAAGATTTTTGAAATGGGTGATTTGGAAAATCTTAAAAAGAATGATTTAAAAGAATTCATTACAAAAAGAGTTAATGAAAAATTAGCGGAGTTAGGATATAACCCAATTAAGGGTGGTGATGATTACTTTGAATTTAATGAAAAGAAAGCATCAGAACTGGATTGGTTCTATCACCTTACTGGTGGTGTTACTCATACTGATTTCTTTGCTATGAGACCTACTGATTATTCAAAAGCAGGTGAAGGAGAAAATTGGGATAATATATTTTAAAAATAATTTATGAAAAATTTCGGAGAAGAATACGGATGGGAAGTAGATGTTGATTTTCCATCTTGGGGTAATAATGAGATATATGTAAAAACTATATCCAAAACATATTTGCAGGCAGGTGAAAAGCCAAAAGATGCATACTGGAGAGTTGCTACGGCAGTTGCTAAAAGATTGGATAAACCACAATTAGCAACGAAATTCTTTGATTACATTTGGAAGGGATGGTTGTGTTTAGCAACGCCAGTTTTATCAAATACAGGTACTGATAGAGGTTTACCAATCTCTTGCTTCGGTATCGATGTAGGTGATAGTATCTATGAGATTGGTTCTAAAAACTTAGAATTGATGTTGTTAGCAAAGCATGGTGGTGGTGTTGGTATTGGTATCAATATGATTAGACCTGCTGGTAGTAAAATTACTGGTAATGGTACATCGGATGGTATTGTTCCATTTGCTAAAATCTATGATTCAACTATCCTTGCAACAAACCAAGGTTCAGTTCGTAGAGGAGCAGCATCGGTAAACATTAAAATCGAACACAAAGACTTTGAAGATTTCTTAGAGATTAGAGAACCTAAAGGTGATGTTAATCGTCAATCACTTAACTTACATCAATGTGTTGTGGTAAGTGATAGATTTATGAAAAAAGTTGAAGAAGGTGATATTGAAGCTAGAAGAAAGTGGAGTAAGTTACTTCAGAAGCGTAAAGCAACTGGTGAACCTTACATTATGTATAAGGGTAATGTAAACAAACAAAACCCTGAAATGTACAAAAAGAATGGATTGAAAGTGCATATGACTAACATTTGTTCTGAAATCGTTTTACATACTGATGAGCAACATTCATTCGTTTGTTGTTTAAGTTCTTTAAACTTAGCAAAGTACGATGAGTGGAAAGATACTGACTTAGTTTATACATCTACTATTTTCTTAGATGGTGTATTGGAAGAATTTATCCAAAGAGCTAAGAATATGAAAGGTTTTGAGAATTCAGTTCGTTCAGCAGAAAGAGGTAGAGCATTAGGTTTGGGTGTATTAGGATGGCACACTTACTTACAACAAAAAGGATTACCATTTGAAGGATTACAAGCTCAATTTGAAACTCGTAAGATTTTCTCTCAATTAAAGATTGAATCTGAAAGAGCAAGTAGAGATTTAGCAAACGAATATGGTGAACCACTATGGTGTAAGGAAAGTGGATTCCGTAACACACACTTAAGAGCAGTAGCACCTACGGTATCAAACTCTAAATTGAGTGGTAACGTAAGTAGTGGTATTGAACCTTGGGCAGCTAACGTATTTACGGAACAAACATCAAAAGGAACTTTTATTAGAAAGAACCCTGAATTGGAAAGAGTACTTCGTAAGATTGGTAAGAACACTAAAGAAGTATGGGATAAGATTTTAGCAGATGGTGGTTCGGTGCAAGATTTACACTTCTTAGATGAGTGGTGTTTCTTAGACGGTAAGTTAGTTGAATGTGCAGAAGTAACCGAAGAATCACACAAAGGTAGATGCAATTCGGTTAAAGATGTATTCAAAACATTTAAAGAAATTAATCAGTTAGACTTAGTAAGACAAGCTGGTGTAAGACAACAATATATCGACCAAGCAGTTTCTCTAAACTTAGCATTCCCTGCAACCGCAGAACCAAAGTGGATTAATCAAATCCATATGGAAGCGTGGAAGCAAGGGGTTAAAACTCTTTACTATATGAGAACCGAATCAGTATTGAGAGGTGATATAGCAGCAAGAGCAATGGATGAGACTTGTGTAAGTTGTGAAGGATAAACAAATAAAAATAAAATAAGATGTTAGAAGTAAAAAGATTTTCGGCAGTATGGTGTGGTCCTTGTAAAGCATTGGCGCCTGTAATGGAAGGTATTAAAAGTGAATATTCAGATGTGGTGTTTGAAACGATTGATGTTGATACAGACCACGAACAGGCATCTCAATATGGAATTCGTTCAGTACCAACTGTTGTATTTGTAAAAGATGGAGTTGAGGTTGATAGATTGATTGGAGTAAACTCAAAGTTGGCTTACGAAAACAAAATCAACGAACACAAAGCATAAATAAATTAATAAAGGTTACATGGCTATTTTAAGAGGGCAGACTCATCCGGCTGCAAAGTTGACTGATGAGCAAGTCCTAAACATCAGAAGATTATGGAATATGGGTCACCGAAACATAAAGGTGATTGCACGTAACAATAAAGTTTCGCCTGCCAATGTAATGAAGATAATACAACGTAAAACTTGGAATCATCTAAATGAATTTTGGTCTGGTAGTATATGAAAGTAGAAGGTAAACAATATTGTGATATCTCTAAATTTTCCGTTAGAGAGATTAATAAAAACATCGCAAAGGATATCATTGTCAATAACCATTATAGTGGGATATGGACGAAGGTATCCTATGCGTTGGGATTATTTTATATATCTGATGATGAGCATTCATTCTTTAGTGGAGTGAATGAACAATTAGTTGGTGTAGCCTGTTATGGTGACCCGGTTGGTAGAAATGCCGGAGCATCAATTTCCGAATTACTTCCTAGAGATGGTGTATTGGAATTGACAAGATTATTCGTATTCGATGGATATGGTAGTAACATTGAGAGTTGGTTTGTTGGACAAACTTTCGAATGGTTAAGAACTAATGTACCTCGTATCAAAGCACTCATATCCTATTCAGACCCAAACGCTGGGCACTTAGGGACGGTATATCAAGCTACCAATTGGATATATCAGGGTAACAAAATCAGATGGTCAGATAGTTGGAGTTTTAAATGGAGTGAAGATGATGAATGGCATCATTCTCGGACATCCTATGTAAAGTACGGAACGAATGACCCGAAGATAATTCAGACAATGGTTACAAGCCCATTCTGGATTAAAAGAGAACCCCGTAAGCACCGATATGTGTATATTCTAACCAAAGATAAGAAGGAACGTAAAGCCCTCTTAAAATCGCTTAAACATGAGGTCTTTCCATATCCAAAGGTTGAATTGGATATTATTGATGAAGTGCATAAAATGGACCCGATAAATTTGGCAGTTTCAGAATAATTTCGTATATTTGTAATATTATGGCAGTATCTAAAGGACCAATCGAAAAACCACGCAAATTTCAACATGTCTATATAGATGATGACGGAACTGAATCTATATGGAAATATGATTTAGATAAATTTCCAAATGGGCCTATTTCGGTAGAAAACAAATTTCCTGCTGGATATGATAAGATGGTGAAGAAACAACAAAAAGAAGCTAAGTTATCTAAATCATTATCAGTATTGGAAAAGGCTAAGAAGGTTAAGAAAGAAGGTAAAACATTAGATAATAAAAATTTTTGGTAATGAAAGTAGAAGGTAAACAATATTGTGATGTAAGTAAAGTGTATGTTGCACCAATAGCAAAGAGTATTGCCAAAGATATAATTGTAAAGAAACACTATACGCATGCTTGGACAGCTTGTAGATACGCAATTGGAATCTATTACAAATCAGAAGATGCTAATACCTTTGATGGTGATAAACTTATAGGTTGTTTAATCTATGGTTTTCCTGTTGGAGCAAAAGCATCTACTTCTATTTGCGAAGGATTAACCAAAGATAATATTTTAGAATTGACACGTTTATATTGTGATGATGGGTATGGTTCTAATATTGAATCGTATGCATTAGGACAATCTTTCAAATGGTTAAAGGAAAATGATAAAAATATTAAGGTATTACTTTCATATGCCGATAACGGACAAGCTCACTTAGGAGGTATCTATCAGGCTACTAATTGGATTTATCAGGGATTATCTACGGATATTGCATTGATGCCAAATTGGGGTATATCATTACACAAAGACCCATATCAATGGATTCATAGTAGGACAGTATTTTCAATGTGGGGTAGTGGTAACTTAGACCATTTAAAATTAGAAATAGGTAAGCAAGGATATAAAGAGTTTTGGAGAAGGGAAGAACCACCAAAGCATAGATATGTTCAGATACTTGCGCAAGATAAAAAAGAGAAGAAGGATTTGATGAAACGATTGAAACACGAAATCAGACCCTATCCAAAAGATACGGCTTCATACAACACAGAAGTGGTACATCACCTAACTACATATGAAGCACCTGAAGGTGCCGCCAATTTTTGGTAATATATAACTTATTGATAATCAATTAGTTAGAAAGCCCCCATAAAATAGTATTCAAAATGCTTGGTAGATTCGGATATTTTTCGTATATTTGTACATAAACAAAATTTAAAATCATAAAACACATAAAAATGTCACAAAATTTAAACAAACAAGCAAAGGCACTTATTGAAGAACTTATCTCATTCTTTGAGAATCCTATAAAGAAAAGAATATTCATTTCAAGTCTTGAAGATATAAGACCTTTATATAGAGGACATACATCTTATAAAAATTTAGTTGCACACATATTTAATTCCTCTTGGAATAGGCATCCTAATTTTGATAATCCATCTGTTAGAGCTAGTAAGTTGGGATATGTGATGAGGTTGGGTACGGGACTTGCATCAATAAACCAAATACCAATCAGTTATTTAATAGATACAATATCACCTATTAAAAATTTCTTATTAAAAGACAGAGGGCATATTTTAGAAATAACTTGCTGTTTATATAATGAGAAAATGTGGAAAACTTCTGAACTTGAAGAAATTGTAATAAATGAAATAAAATATTTAGAAGCAGCTCAGAATAAAACATCTGATAGAATAAAGGCTCTTGAAATATTAACAGATGTTAAAAACTTCATTACACAAACTGATAGTGAAATGATGAGTTCCGGCATTGTTGATAAAACAAAAAGACTTGTATCTTTGCAAGAAATATGTGATTCTGTTCCTGATTTTAGTTTTAATTTAAATAAAACTGATTTATCAATTGAAGTTAAGAAAGAAAGTATTCCTACTCATATTAGAGAAATCCTTCAAATTAACAATATCAATAATAAGTGGATGGATGCTCAATTAGCTTGGCTTAATTTTTGGGCGTATTGTTTTGATAAAGATAATAACTCGGAATATATAGATTCTAAGTTGGAATATGAAAAACTAATATCTTTGTTTGAGCAAGATAGTACATTTAATGGCGATTATGATAAAAAGAGTAACTATCCATTAATGGCCAATTCTATTACAGACTATTGTAAAAAGTTAAGTGAGGGTTCTATTATAGTTCCATTGAGTTTAGTATCAATTGATGCTAGTACACAAACATTAGATGATGTTGCATCTAAATTAGAAAAAGAAACGGAATCGGCATTAACATCACAATATAAAAATTTGTATGATTTAAAAATTACAAAAAAACAATTTGAGAAATATAAATCAGAATATAAAGCTATTATAGAGCAACCACATTGGAAAACTTTAAAAGATAAAATTGATAAATTAGTAAAAAAATACACATCTCCAAATAGGGATTTAGAAAATTTAAAACACACTAATATTTTACATATAAGTTATGGTGGAGCTGCTCTTATCGCATGTAGACGTTTAATAATAAGTAAGGGTAACAAAGGTAGAACATCACCTGCTCATATTGAAAGAATAGTTAAAGATTTTTGCAATAATTTATACAAACGAATTGAATCTATTTGTGAAGCCGGTACATATTTTCCTGGAGTTGCTAAGAAATCATCCGCACGTGTTATTTATACAATAGGGCATGTTTATGATGAAATGATGAAGCAAAGTACATCGGATATTAAAATGACAGAGCAAGAAGTATATGAATATCTATTAGAAGATATTAAACAGCACTTAAATGGACAGACAAAATTTAGTGTTGTTAAACTTACATTACCTAACTACAATGGTGATACTTTGGAAACAACACAAATAGATTTCGAAGATTTACAACGAAGTAGAGCCGGTTTTGATTTGGGTCACAAACTTCAAACAACTGGAGATTTTACAATTGATAACTGTTTTATTCAGGAAAAACATCATAACAGGTCATATCACAATGTTGACCACATTACCGATACGATTGGATATTGGAAATGGTACTCTAAAGTAAACCTTGAAATTGTTAATAATAAAAAAGACTATTTTATTAATAACGATATGATAGAGGTTATAGCAGACGCTAAGAAACTAAATGAAAGATTTAATTAATGAAATTTGATAAAACAAAAAGTGAAATAGTATATCATACTCCATCATTTAAAGATGGTTGGATTACTGTTATTGCCGAAGAATGTAAAGCAAATAATCAAAGAATGGTATTAATAATACCAACTTGTAAAAAATATTCATATCAAATCAACAAATCATTTTCTATTTTGGGAGATGATTTGTTGATATATGAAATGGCAATGGGAATGGGTGTGGTATTAGAATCCCGTGCAAAGAAATATGTAGAGTATCATAAAAATAGTAAACTATATGAAAAAAATCCATTTTTTAAGTATTGAGACAGATACTCATACTAACATAGAAAAAGACTTAATTGATAGTGCTAGAATCAATAATATTGATTTAAACATAATTGGTAGAGGACATAAATGGGAAGGATTTATTACTAAATTTAAAATTCTAAAAGAATACCTTCCCATTGTTGAAACGGAATTGGTTTGCTTAACCGATTCTCGTGATGTACTATATATGTCAGATTCTAAAACAATTTACAATACATTCATAAAAAAATTCAATAAAGATTCTATTGTGTTTAATGGAGAAACAAATTGCTTTCCAGAAAAAGACTTTGCACCACTACATCCGCACCAAGACAAAAAATATAAATATTTAAACTCTGGTTGTGTAATTGGTAGTAAAAAATTACTAATAGAAGTGGTAGATAAGTGTTTGGAATTATATGAAAATTGTAAAATAAATGATGACCAATACCTACTTCAAGAAATATTTTTAAGTGGTGAATATGGAGATAGATTTACAATAGATTATAATTGTGAAATATTCCAATGTATTTGGGATGAAGACTATGGCAGAAGTAATAACTTTGATTTAGTATATACTAAAGAAGAAATATTTAATAGATTGACTGATACATATCCATTAATATTTCATTATCCCGGCCCAACATGCACCGCTTCACAGGTTTGGAAAATTCTTAATAGAAGATATTACAAAATTTCAAACGATTCGTATTACAAACAAAAGAAAAATAAAAAATAAATGAAAGTATTAGTAATTCCAAATTACACAAACTTTGGTTCTAACAAAGATATAAATAGAGATTCATTTCTGCTTGTATTCAAAGCGTTTTTAGATAACACTAAAATTGGTAAGGAGTGGGAATTTATATTACCATATCCAGATATGAATAACCATCCTGGCATTATCAATCAATTTGAATATCCAAATGTATCACTTCGTAGAATGGATAGTTTAGATTGCTTTCCTCCTAAGATGAGAGTTGATTATCCATATAAATTTTTTAGTAGATTGGTTGAAAAAGAACAATTCAATTTAATATGGTCACATTTACCTGAATGGACTCACGAATATAAAATTACTCGTATCTATAATAAAACACAACCTATTATTGGTTACTGTCATTGGTGGGAAATAAAAGATAATGGAGCAAGAGATGATAATTCATTTTGGAGAAACATTAGGGGTATGTTGGATATGAAAGTATGTGGTGTAAACTCACAATGGGTTAAAGATTTAGTTCTTAAAAGAGCAGCCGAAGATTTCCAACCTCATATTATTGAAAAGCTAGATACCATTATTCAACCTTGGTATTTGGGTACGGATGAATTTGTAGAACCAAATGAATATAAAAAGAAAACAATTGTATTCAATCATAGAGAAGGAATCTATACAGGTTCAGAGTGGTTCTTTGAAACTATGGATGAACTTTGGAGTGAGAGACAAGACTTTGAAGTGTGGACTAGTTTAAAAGATATGAAGAAGCCATATACAAAATATATTGGACATGCTGATAGAAGTGTGTATATGAATCAATTATCGCAAGCTCACTTTGGTGTAGGTTGTTTCCAAACATATTCTGCGTGGAGTATGAGTACAACTGATGGATTGAGTAGAGGTGTACCATATTTATTACCAAATGGATTGTGTTATCCTGAAATGGTTGGTAAAGATTATCCACTTCTTTACGATGGTAAAGCTGAGTTTAAAGAAAAGGTAATTGGTTTATTGGATGAAACAATTGAAAGACCTGATGTAAGTGCTATTGCCAAAGCATTACTATGGGAAAACTCATTAAAGAGTTGGGATATTGAAAACAATTTTATTAATATGGCAAGAACATTTATAGATTAATATGTATCAAAACTGTTATTATCAAAGAGAAAAAAATTTAGTACACATTTGGGATGATAAATTAGGTTATCGTTCATTTCCATATACAAGATATGCGTATGAACGAAGCCAAAACGGAGAATATACTTCTTTGTATGGTGATAAGCTTAGTAAGATTTTCAAATTTAAAAAAGATGATCCTGATTTATTTGAATCGGATGTACCTGAAACAACTCGTATATTAGTTGACACATATACGGATTCCGATATTCCATCGGATGGACATGTTATCCTTACATACGATATTGAGTGTGAAATGGATACGGGTTTGCCTGATGTTGAGAAAGCGGAGAACGAACTTACAGCGATAGGTTTGCATGATTCAGCTACTGACCACTATTGGGTTCTTATTATGGACAAAGATGGTAAGATGAAGGAAAGTAATAATGGTAATCGTACTGTAATTCCTTTTAGAGATGAAAGGGATATGTGTATGAAGTATCTTTCACTATACGAATATATCAACCCTACGATTGTAACGGGATGGAACATTGATTATTTCGATACTCCGTATTTGTATAATCGTATTAAAAGAATATTAGGTGTTAAACATGCTAATAGATTATCTCCAATTGGTGAATGTTTTTGGTCACCATATCGTAAGAGATTCTTTATGGCTGGTGTATCTTATTTGGATTATATCGGATTATACAAATCTTATACCTACGTTGAATTGGATAACTATCGTTTGGATACGGTAGCTATGAAAGAATTAGGTAGAGGTAAGGTTGAGTATTCAGGTAATTTGGATGAGTTATTTAAAACCGATATTGAAAAGTTTATTGAGTATAACTTAGTGGACGTACAATTGGTGGTTGATATGGAACGTAAATTACAATTTGTAGATTTATGTAGAGGTATCTGTCACGCTGGACATGTACCTTATGAAGATTTTGTGTATTCATCAAAGTTCTTAGAGGGTGCACTTTTATGTTATCTTAAACGTAAAAACATTGTAGCACCTAACAAACCTGCGGATAGGCAAGAGATGATGCAGGCATTGAGAGATAATGAGCAAGAGAAGTTCATTGGAGCTTATGTTAAAGCACCTATCGTTGGTAAGTATGATTGGATATATGACTTGGATTTAACTTCACTATATCCATCAATCATTATGACTACAAACATTTCACCAGAAACTAAAGTAGCTAAAATTTCAAATTGGGATGCACAAAAGTTTATGAAAGGTGAAATTGATACTTTTAACATTGGTGAAAAAACTATTACAAAAGAAAACCTTAGAAAACTATTAGATGAAAGTAAATATGCGGTATCATCTAATGGTGTACTTTATACCACATCAAAAGTAGGTTGTATTCCTGATATCTTAGATTTGTGGTTCGCACAACGTGTGGAATTCCGTAAATTAGAGAAGAAGTATGGTGAGGAAGGTGATAAAGAAAAATATGCATTCTATAAGAAAAGACAGATTGTACAAAAAATCTTATTGAACTCTTTGTATGGGGTATTAGGATTACCTGCATTTCGTTTCTATGATGTTGATAACGCTGAAGCTGTAACATTAACTGGACAGACGGTAATTAAATCAACTGCGGAAATGGTAAACATTAAATACAATAAAGAGTTAGGAACTAAGGGAGAGGACTTCAATATCTATATCGATACGGATTCAGTATTCTTTTCAGCAGTACCATTATTAGATAAAAGATATCCTGATTGGAGAACTGAAGATGATAAATCAATAGCACTAAAAGTGGATGCTATTGCTGGTGAAACGCAAGATTATCTAAATAGTTTTTATGATGTATTAGCTGAAAGAGTATTCAACGTAGCAAAAGAAAAACATAGATTCCAAATTAAGAAAGAGTTCGTATCTCGAAGTGGTATTTGGATTGCTAAGAAACGATACGCTCAATGGATTATTGCGGAGAATGGTATTCCTATGGATAGATTGGATGTGAAAGGATTAGACGTGGTTCGTTCATCATACCCAGCAGAATTCCGTAAGTTTATGAGTGAGATTCTTATTTCAATTCTTAGAGGTGATAGTGAGATGACATTAACTGATAGAATTTATGATTTCAAAAAATCACTTTCTACAATGAATGTTGTTAGTATAGCTAAGAACTCTGCGGTAAAAGAGATATCAAAGTATATTCCAAAGAAAAAAGATAATAGAGCAATGTTTCAATTTAACGCAGGAACTCCTGCACACGTTAAAGCGGCAATTGCACATAATCAATTATTGGTACATTATAAGTGTCCATCTAAGCACGCTCCTATGAGAGATGGTGATAAAGTTAAGTGGGTATATCTGAAACAAAATCCATTTGGATTGGATGCAGTTGCTTTCAAAGGATATGATGATCCTGAAGAAATAATGGACTTGGTAAGAACCTATATTGATTATGATAAAATCTTCGAAAGGGAATTATTGAAGAAACTGGAGGACTTTTATGGGGCTTTGGGATGGGGTGCAGTACTTTCTTCTCAAAAAACCGCTGAACAATTCTTTTCTTTCTAAAAATATTTGGTAGATTCGGGTATTTTTCGTATATTTGTGTATTATAAACTTTAAATAAATTAAAATTAAATTCGTTATGAACAAAAGTAAATTTGATGGCTTTATCAATCGTTACAACCTTGGCGGTGAGATTGAATCCGTTATGATTAAATCTGATGATAGTAATCTATCTGTAAGAATGATTTCTGATGACAAAACCTTGTTAGGTGATGTTACAGTAGCTGAAACCGATTTCCCTAATGGTGAATTTGGTATCTATACTACATCTCAATTGAAAGGATTATTGAGTGTATTAGATGAGGCAATTTCAGTTGAAGAAACAACTGGAGCAGTTAAGTTCTCTGATAAAGGAACTAAGGTACAATATATGTTGGCAGCACCATCGGTGATTCCTGCGGTACCTGATTTGAAAGCATTACCACCATTTGATGCAGAAATTACACTTAACGATGATTTCATCAATAAGTTCATTAAATCAAAAGGTGCATTATCTGATGCAGATACATTTACATTTACTTGTAAGGGTGGAAGTGGTGAAGTTATTTTAGGATATTCTTCTATTAACTCAAACCGAATTTCAATCACTGTTGATTGTAAATGTAACGATGATATCGAACCAATTGCATTCTCTGCAAAATATTTGAAGGCTATCTTAACGGCTAACAAAGGTTCAAAATCATCTTCATTAAAAATCTCATCTAAAGGATTATCGCATGTATCATTCGTAGATGGTGATTACACTTCAAACTATTACTTAGTAGAAATTAAATAATTATAATATGAGCTTTTGGGATACTGAACCACAAAAACCTGTCTTTGACTTTGATACTGAAAAAGCAAAGTTAATTGAGAATATGGATTATCTTATGACGATGTCTGTGCAAGAACAAACACTATACAAAAAGTGGGTGGAGTTGCAAGAACCATCTATGATTCAGGCTAAAGCCCAAATAGCATCGTATTATGACTCTCAATGGAAACCAACCGATATCAACAATAAGGAGCTAACGATAAAAGAAATTGAAGCGTTAGACCCTTATGTTGAAATCGTAGAGGACCCGAAAGAATCTACTAAGTGGGCAGCGGTAAGACGTATGATTCACACAATGGATTTTACAGCAAACCCTGGCCGTAATGTAAAGATTAATGTAAAGGATAGAACAAGCGGAAAACTATTAGGACAAATTTCATTAGCATCTGATGTTACCGCTATGGCAGTTAGAGATAACTTCATTGGTTGGACTAAAGATAATAAATTTGTTGATGGTAAGTTGAACAACACTACTATCGCTTCTACTATTGTATGTACTCAGCCATTAGGTTATAACTTCTTAGGTGGTAAGTTAATTGCTATGATGACTACTGTTCCTGAAGTTAGAAACTATTGGAAGGAGAAATATAAGAACGTATTAATTGCAGTGGGTACAACATCTTTATATGGTATCCATTCCCAATATAATGGTATTCCACTTTTCAAAACACTTGGAGAATCTGCTGGTAAGATTAGTATGAAGCCGGATGATAAATTTTATGACCCTTGGCATCAATGGATTAAAGAAAATCATTCAGAGTGGTATGATGAAAATATCACTAGAGAAAGAGCTCGTAATGGTGCTAATATGGGGTATGAAGCTAACGGACCTGTTAGTGGTATCAAACAAAAAATATTAGGAAAAATTTTCAAAGAGTGTAGTATTAAAGCAAACGAATATCATCATGGATTTAAGAGAGGTGTATATATGGCTATGATGTATGAAAACGGATGTGAATTCCTTCGTAACGAAATTACCGAAGATAAACTAATCATCAAAGATAAGTTTAAGCAAGGTACTGAATACATCAACAAATGGTGGAAGAAACATGCAATCAGTAGATATACAAAACTACATGATGAGGGAAGAATTAAACCTGAACACTTATTTTACATAGATGCTATTGGAATTAGTTGGGAAGAAATGAAAGCTAAATACCTATCAGAAGTAGGAAGATAAAAAATAAAATTATGGCAAAAAGTAAAAAAACAAAAAAAGAAGAAGTACTTGCGTTTGATGAAACTAATGTAAGTATATCACAAAAAAAGTATGAAGAATGCGAATGGTGTTTTCAATTTGATGAAGATGAACCTCAAATATTTGCTTGGACAGATAATGATTTGAATAAAAATGAAGACCCTAAAGTAATTTTTACAATTACTAACGTTGAAAATTCATACATAACTTTCCAAAATGGAAAAACTGGTAAACTATTTAAATTATTTGCTAGAGAACTTACCGATGAAGGTAGAGAAATGAGAGAAAAGCAAAGAGAATCTTTTAAAACTATTGAAAATGCAAGTGAAAATAAAGAAGCTTAAACCTAATGCAGTGATTCCAACCTACGCCAAAGAGGGTGATGCTGGTATGGATTTAGTAGCAACTGAAATAATCAAAGATACACCTGAACAAATAACCTATGGTACGGGATTGGCTATGGAAATTAGAGATGGATTTGTCGGATTGGTATTCCCTCGTTCATCAATCAGAAAGACTGGTTTGCAATTAAGTAATTCGGTTGGTGTGATTGATAGTGGATATAGAGGTGAGATACAAGCTACCTTTAACAAAATATTTGGTGGTGAAGGTATGTATGATGAAATGAAGGTTAATGAAATACAACCAAATGAATATTATAAAGTAGGTGATAGAATTGCACAAATTATGATTATTCCACATCCACACATAGAATTCGAAGAAGTAGAAGAACTTTCAAATTCAGAAAGAGGTGAAGGTGGTTTTGGTTCAACTGGAAAATAAAAAATTAAAATATGTTTGAATATAAACAAGAAGAAAATAATCACTCACTTTGGGTGGAACGTTATAGACCTAATAAGCTTGAAGATTATGTGGGTAATGAGCATCTAAAATCAAAAGTAGAAGGTTATTTAGAAAGTGGAGATGTACCACATTTATTATTGTATGGAAAAGCTGGTACTGGAAAAACCACATTAGCAAAGTTAATTGTAAATTCAGTAGAATGCGATTATATGATTATCAACGCATCGGATGAAAACAATGCAGATACCGTTCGTAATAAAGTAAAAAACTTTGCATCATCGATGGGTTTCAAACCATTCAAAATTATCATAATGGATGAGTTTGATTATATGACTCCAAACGCACAGGCAATCTTGCGTAACTTAATGGAAACATTCTCTAAGCATTGTAGATTTATCTTAACTTGTAACTATGTAGAGAAAGTAATTGACCCAATTCAAAGTAGATGTCAATCATTTCAGATTGTTCCTCCAACTAAAAAGGATGTGGCAATTCAAATGAGTAAAATTTTGAAATCTGAAAACATTGAATTTGATGTTAAGGATTTAGTTCCAATCATTGATGCTAGTTATCCTGATATCCGTAAGGTTATCAATACTTGTCAATTAAATTCAAATAAAGGTGTATTGAAAGTAGATGTTCAAAACCTATTAGAAAATGATTACAAACTTAAAGTAATTGATATCTTAAAATCTAACGATGATAAGAGAAATAAATATATGAAGTTAAGGCAGGCTATTATCGATTCTAAAGCAAATGATTTTTCTGACCTATACACAATTCTATATGATAAGGTAGATGAGTATGCTGGTGATAATACATCTGGAGTAATTTTACTATTGGGTGATGGTGTTGCTAAATCTGCGGTAGCAATTGATAAAGAAATTATAGCAGCATCAACACTTATACAAATTTTAAATACAATATAATATGGCTAACATTTTAGGAGCAGGTGGACAACCAATCGGAGGACAAGAAGAAAAACCAGTTGCATTAGAAAAAACTGAAGCAATTGGATGTAAAAAATGCGGTGGTGAGATTTTCGTACAAGGTTTTGGATTTCGTAGAATTTCAAAGTTATTAACTGGTAAACCAAAAGATGAAGTACTGCCGGTAGAATTATTCCTTTGTGGAGATTGTGGTGAAGTACTTAATGAATTATTACCTCCGGGTTTAAAAGTAGAAGAAGAAGTATAATATGGCTAAAACATTATTTGACCACATCAACGCAATAACACAAGAGAAAGACCCTAAATATTGGGATAAGCTCGAAGATGCTGATAAAAAGACATGGAGTAACTATATGATACTCCGTTTTCTTTCTATGAAGCCAGAGTGGATAGAATTGGTGGCGGATATACAACCATATTTGCAAGAGGCACCACCAAAAGCTATGTACCTTGCGTTGATTGGATTGATTCCAAAGACAAGAGCATTTTTAAAATATATGAAACCAGCATCAGCTGATAAGTATGAAAAATGGGTAATCGAATTAGTTGCAAAAAAGTATGAAGTATCTTTAAGTGAAGCTGAAGATTATGTACATATCTTATATCAAACAACTTCAGGTAAGAATCACATTAAGCAAATAGCTGAAGATTATGGTACTGACCCTAAACAAATTACTAAGTTAAAACTAAAAGTTTAATTTGGTAAACTCGGGTATTTTTCGTATCTTTATACAATAAAACAACATAATGGCTAAAGTATCATTTTCACAATATAGTATGTGGAGTTCATGTCCACAACAATACAAATTAAATTACATAGATAAATTGGGTGAGAGTTCTGGAAACATTCACACAATCTTCGGTACAGGAATGCATGAAACAATCCAACATTATCTTTCGGTTATGTATGGAGTTTCTAAAAAGCAAGCTGATGAAATCAATTTAGATAAACTTCTTTTAGAAAAAATGAAAGATGCCTTTACTAAAGAGAAAGAATCTCTTAGCGAAGGAACACCTTGTACTCAAATAGAGCTAGAAGAATTCTATGGCGATGGTAGACGTATATTGGCATGGTTAAAAAAGAACATGCAAAAGTTTTATTCAAAATCCGGCTACGAATTAGTTGGTATTGAAATTCCATTGAACGCTAAAATCAAAGAGGGTGTAAATTTTATTGGATTCATTGATATTGTTCTTAGAGATATGGCTGAAAATTCAATTATCATTATTGACCTTAAAACATCAACAATGGGTTGGAATCAATATCAAAAAGCCGATAAGTTTAAAAATGCACAAATACTTCTTTATAAGAAATACTATTCAGAGTTATTTAATATTCCATTACAAAAAATTAGAGTAGAATATCAAATCATGCGTAGAAAACTTCCTGAAGATTCTGCATTTCCAATTCCTTATGTATCTAAACACATCCCTGCAAATGGAGCACCATCCGTTACAAAAGTATATGATGAGTTTGTAGAATTCGTTAATACGGTATTTAATGATGATGGTACATTTAAAGATATTCCATTCCCAAAAGTACCTGGCACTAACAAAAAGAATTGTAAATGGTGTGAGTTTATGAGTAGAGGAATTTGTGATGGAAAGGCTTCATAAAAAAACTTAATAAAAAATCATTGTTTTTTTATTTTTGTATATACTTATATATACAAATATATTAAATACACAATACAATGATTCAAGACAACACAAAGCTTACAACTGTGAAGATATTGAAAGATGTGTATTCATCATTTAAAAAAGTTTCATTTGATTCGGATGTAACATTACAAAAGCTCGTAAATAGAACAGTAGAAAGATATGTTAAAGATGAAGATTTTAGAAAAGAAATGAATGAATACTTACAATTACAAATATCAGGTTCACAATTTTAATGAAAAATAAGTTATGGCAAAAAAGAAAAAAATCCTATTACTATCCGATGATTTGAGAATGGCAAGTGGTATAGCCACAATGTCTAAAGAATTGGTATTAGGTACTATACACAAATATGATTGGTTTCAAGTAGGAGCCGCAATTAATCACCCAGAAGCAGGTAAAATTTTAGATTTAAGTGAAGATATCCAAAAGAATTATGGAGTTGCTGATGCTTCTCTAAAGATACTTCCTTGGAATGGTTATGGTAACGCAGATTTAATTAGACAACTAATTAATACGGAGCAACCTGATGCCATCTTACACTTTACTGACCCTCGTTATTGGACATGGTTGTACGATATTGAGCATGAAATCAGACAAAATGTTCCTCTTTTATTCTACGCAATTTGGGATGATTTACCAGACCCATTATATAATCGTAACTATTATGAGAGTTGTGATTGGATTGGTTGTATTTCTCGCCAAACGTATGGTATCATTAAAAGGTTATCAGCATTAGATACTAAACCAACTTGGAAACCAAAAGCAGATTGGCAAGTAAGTTATGTACCACATGGTATTAATACTGATTTATATAAACCAGCTGAAGTTCCTGCTGAATATCGTAAAGAAATTTTAGGTGGTAAAGATTACGATTTTGTGTTGTATTGGAGTAACCGAAATATTCGTAGAAAACAGCCCGCTGATGTTATCGTAGCTTTCCAAAAGTTTTGTGATAAAATTGGTAAGGAGAAAGCTGATAAATGTGTATTAGTAATGCACACACAACCTGTCGATGAGAATGGAACTGATTTACCAGCAGTAATTGAAGCAGTGGCACCTAATTGTAATATTATATTTTCAGAAAAGAGAAGATTACAACATGAATTAAATTGGAACTATAATATAGCAGATGCAACAATCAACATCGCTAATAACGAAGGATTTGGATTAGCAACTGCAGAATCGGTAATGGCTGGAACTCCAATTATTGTAAACGTAACTGGTGGATTGCAAGACCAATGTGGATTTGAAGTTGATGGTAAATTACTAACAGCTGATGATTACATTAAGATTGGTTCACTTCACCAATGGAGAGAGTGGGAAGGAAAGGCTACGCCTGGTCCTTGGGCTAGACCTGTTTGGAGTAGAGCATTGGCATTAGCAGGTTCAGTACCAACACCTTATATTTGGGATGATAGAGTTGATATAGAGGAAGTTGCTGAAGCAATTGAAGAAGTGTACAACACACCAAAAGAAGTCCGTAAAGCAAACGCATTGAGAGGTAGAGAAGCATTTATCGGAGAGATGGGATTAACCCACACTAACATGTCTCAACAATTAATAAATGGAATTGAATCGACATTTGAAAATTGGAAACCAAGAGAAAGATTCGAAGTATTTAAAATTAAATAAGTTATATAGATGAAACCAACATTAGTATTTCAAGGACCTATTTTTACACGTAGTGGTTATGGTGACCATTGTAGAGATTTAATGAAATCCCTACGCAAGATGGATAAGTATGATATTAAGATTATACCTTTACGATGGGGTAATACTCCACAAAACCAAGTTGATGGTTCATCCGAATTTGGTAGATGGATGTTAGAAAGAGTGATTGCAGGTATCGAACAAAAGCCAGATATCTTTATGCAAGTTTCAGTAGCAAATGAATTTGAGCCAAAAGGGCATTATAATATTGGTGTAACTGCTGGTGTTGAAACTACAATAGCACCAAAGGATTTTATCGATGGTTCTAACAAAATGGATTTGATTTTAGTACCATCCAATTTTACAAAACAAAATTTAGGTGGAACTGTATATCAGCAAAAAGACCAAGCTACTGGACAGATTGTGGGTGAGATTAAAACAAACACTCCAATCGAAGTTCTTTTGGAAGGTGTTGATACTGAAATATTCTCTAAAGGTAGTGGTAAGGATGTATTAGCAAATGTAAAAGAAGATTTTAATTTTCTAATTGTAGGACATTGGTTAAAGGGTTCGTTAGGACAAGATAGAAAGGATATTGGTATGGCAATTAAAACGTTTGCTACGGTATTCCAATATTTACCAGCAGATAAAAGACCTGGTCTTATTGTTAAAACATCTCATGCTGGGTTTAGTGTAATTGATAGAGAAGAAACTCGTAGAAAAATTGATGAAGTATTAAAATCATTTGGTGATAAGTGTCCATCGGTTTATTTATTACATGGGGATATGGAAGAAACTGATATGAGTAACTTATACCACCACCCAAAAGTTAAAGCAATGATTTCATTTGCTAAAGGTGAAGGATATGGTAGACCTATGGCTGAGTTTACTTTGACAGGTAAACCAATATTAGCTAGTGGGTGGAGTGGTCAAATGGATTTCTTACCAGCAGAGCATGCGGTTTTATTGGAAGGTAGTTTAACTCAAGTAGATGAATCTGCAGCAGACCAGTTTTGTATGAAAGAAGCACAATGGTTTACTGTAAACTACTCAAATGCTGCAAATAAGATTTATGATGTATATAACAAATATGATTCTTACTTAGAAAAATCAAAAGGGTTGAGAGAAAATACTTTGAAACACTTTACTTTGGATAATATGCATGATAGATTTACGCAACTAATGGATACTTATGTAAAGAAACAACCTCAATTTGTTCCGTTTAATGCACCAAAGGTAAATTCATCTAAGATGCAAATTCCTAAATTAAATAAAGTTTAGAAATGGCTAATGCAAACCTATATAAAAGATATATAAAAAAGCAAGTACCGGCAGTTAAAACAAGTTTAAAAACAAGAAACATCTACAAAATTGAATCATATGAGTATGTAGATGGTACAAAGAAAAACTTTAGAGGGCCTGAAGCTAGTTTAGTATTTTTAGTAGGTATTTCTCCTGATAAAAAATTATCATGTGTTAAGTTTAGTGAAGTAAATCCTGATAAGTTTTTTGCATGGCTTAAGGGGCTATTTAGGCCATCTGTAGATTGTAAGCAAATAAAAAAAGCTATTGGTAATGAAGAATTTGAAAGTTTATTACTTGCTGATACTAATAAAGGTGGAGCAATTTTTTCTAAATTAAAATCAGATTCTTTATATAAAAAAGACCCATCGGTATTCAGAACATACACTATGAAAGGTATAAAATCAATTTCTTATTTATATTTAGATGATGATTATTTAATAACCAAATTACTGAAATTAAAGTGTTTTGATGACGCCGATTTAAACGAAGATGGTATTGTTACAGAGGAAGAAATTCAAATTTACGAAAAGCGTACTGGGGAAAAATACAAACCATCAATATAATTTATTAACTATTCTTTATTCCTTGGATATTTATATTTACTTGTATAATAAAAGAACCTCACAAGTAAATACAAAATGGCAATAACTAAAAGACTTACAAAGGGAAGCCCAATCACAGCGGCGGAGATGGATGCTAACCTTACTATATTAGAGCAAACATCCGGCTCATTTACCGCTTTTATGACCGGCTCATTCTTAGCCGTATCATCATCAGTATCAAACTTATCATCATTAACAGGAACCCTTAGTGGACAATTTACGGGAAGTGCATTAATTTCTGGTAGTTTAAGAATTACAAGTGCATCTTTAAATGCTGTTAATTCTGCTAAAGTTTTAGTTCAAGACGCTTCTACGGGTGAAATCGGATGGAATAGTGTATCTGGGGTTGGTACATCTGGAACGTCTGGTACATCCGGAATATCTATAACTGGACCGGCTGGTACATCTGGTTTAAATGGTACATTTTTTGGAACAAATGGTACAAGTGGTACAAGTGGTGTAAATGGTACAAGCGGCGTAAATGGAACATCTGGTGTAAATGGTACAAATGGTACAAGCGGCTTAAATGGTACAAATGGAACTGCTGGCACAAGTGGTACATCTGGACTTACCGGTTCTTCTGGTACTGCTGGTTCAAGTGGTGTATCCGCTGATTCAAATATAACAAATAGATTGATGCAAACAACTGCATCTTTGAATACATTTACTGGTTCAATAAGAGGTGAAATTAGTGGATTGGAAGCTTACACAGCTTCATTAAAAGCAACAACTTTAATTTCTGGAGCAGCTCAGATTACTGCATTAGGATTTGGTGCTGGTGGAGGTGGAACTTCTGATTTTCCATATACTGGCTCTGCTATTATTAGCGGTTCATTAATTGTAACCGGTTCAATAAATGCAACTGGTTCAATTTTCTCAACAAATATAGTTTCTGGGGCAAGAGGATTAAGTACAGCTGGGCCTTTGACAGCATCACTTAGAGAAGGATATGTTTGGGTAGGTGGTGCAGCTAATCAAAATACAATTCAAGTTGCAACATCATCACTATCAGGTGGAGGTGGAGGTGGTACTATTAGTGTAGTACGTGGTGTAAACACTTATACTTCTGTTGACACGTTAGAAATGAGTTCTAATTTTAGTGTAACTAATTTGGGGGGTGGTAATTTATTAATTGATGTTGTTGGTGGAGTTGGTGGTGGTACAAGTGGCACAGGTGGTACATCTGGATTTTCAGGAGTAAATGGTACTATGGGTACATCTGGTAGTTCTGGTACAGCAGGCTCGTCTGGTAGTACTTTAGCTGGTACAAGTGGAACATCAGGAACATCAGCTATTGGTTCAAACGGTACAAATGGTTCGAATGGTGTTAGTGGTACTTCTGGTTCGTCTGGTACATCTGGTGGTACTAATGGTACTGGTGGTTCTTCTGGTACATCTGGTGCAACAACTCAAATTGGAGTTAGAGATGGTGGTGGTATAACTGCCGTACTTGGTGTTACTGATATATCATTTAGTGGTAGTGTAATTCTAACACCTTCTGGTTCAAACGGAGTAGTTGTAACATTGACAAGTGGTAATTCATCTGGATTCGTATCCGCATCATTTAATGGTTGGATAACTGGTTCTGCACAAATATTAGATGCAGGATTTGTACAATCATCATCTGGTGTATTTAAGGATTTTATAGTAACACAATCTATGGTAAGACAGTGGGGTGTTACAAATAATGGAAATGATGGATATGTGTTTTTACCAACAAATGACCCAACTTTAGAAAGAGGAGAAGATGTTGATATTTGGGTTTACCATGGTGATACAATTACATTCAACGTAAACGCAGCATCACATCCTTTTTACATTAAAACTTCAGTAACGTCTGGAACAACGGGGCAAGTTACCGGTGTAAATAACAATGGAGCAACAGCTGGAACTGTAACATATAATACATCAGGTTCAGTTCCTGGTACAACAATTTTCTATTGTAGTTCTAACAACACAAATTTAAGTGGACCGATTTATATCAAAGATAGACAAAGAAGAACTCAATTCAAAGATGGTAGAATCGTACATAGTGGTTCGGTTATTGTAGATGGTGGTATGATATTAACTGGTTCGATTTGGTTAAGTGGTTCAATTTATCAAAACGGAGTTCCATTCGTTGGTGGTGGAGGTGGTGGACCTTTTGCACAAACTGGTTCATATTATTCAGCAAATGGAGATGCATATATTACAGGTTCTTTAAAAGTTAGTGGTTCAATCACTGCATCTGCGATAACTGTAACTTCGCCAGGTACACCTGAATTATATTCAGCAACTAATATTAATTTAAATGCTGGTAACGCTGTTGTGATTACATCATCATCATTGAGATTGGCACAATTTACAAATGCACAAACAAGTAGTTTAACACCTGTTAATGGTGATATCTTCTATAATTCTACTATTAACAAATTTATGGGTAGAATTAGTGGTAGTTGGATTGAATTTACTTCTGGTTCTTCTGTTGGTGGCGGTGGTGGAGCTGCTGGTACATCTGGAACTTCTGGAACAAGTGTTATTAGTGCATACAATGGAAATGCAAATAATGGTATATTATCATATAATAGTGCATCTGCGGTAACTAACGTTAATAATAATTTAAAATTTGATGGTGGAACTTTAGAAGTAACTGCATCTTTATATGTTCAGAATGTTATTAAATTAGAACCACAAAATCCATTACCATCATCACCAATGGTAGGGATGATAGCTGTATCTGCATCTGGTGCAACTTTTAAACCATACTTCTATGATGGAAGTGTATGGAACGCATTATATTAATAGAATATGAGAGAATACAACGTTATCTTAAAAGAAGGAATTGATTATGATGGATTTTGGAATGATATAGAAAGTGATACCGATGGTGGTAAACTTTACATTCCAAATCGTGCAGTACAATTTACAAACGAAAGACCTGCATCTCTTCGTCAATGTTGGTATTTGCTGACAGATGATGAGGCAGAACAACTTAAATTAGATGAGAGAGTATTTGATGTGGAGATTCCTCCTGAAAAAAGAGATGACCTTAAAATTGCATTAAAAGCAGTTCAAAGGGGTGATTTTACAAAAACAACTTCTGACGCTGGTTCTTATCTTAATTGGGGAATGATTCGTTCTAATTTTGATTTTAACAGCTACGGAACTAGCACAGATACAACCTCATCATACGAATATTGTTTGACAGGAGATGGGGTTGATGTGGTGATACAAGATAGCGGACTTGAAGTTACACATCCTGAATTTCAAGATGAATTTGGAGTAAGTAGAGTTCAACAAATAAATTGGTACACCGAAAGTGGTATTAGCGGAACGCAATCAGGAAATCATTATAGAGATTTTGATGGACATGGTACGCATGTGGCATCAACTATTGCAGGAAAATACTTTGGTTGGGCTAAAAAAGCAAGAGTATATTCTCAAAAATTAGCAGGATTGGAGGGTAGTGGTGATAGTGGTACTGGTATTTCACCAACAGATGCATTTGATGCTATAAAACTTTGGCATAGAAACAAACCAATAGACCCAAAAACAGGAGCAAAAAGACCAACGGTGGTTAATATGAGTTGGGGATATATTCATTACTTTACTTCATTATCATCACTAACATATAGAGGAACTACATACACAAATACCACTGCAACGGTAGCGGCAAATAGAGCATCTAACTATGGGTTTATTCAGAATTATGATGGTACTTATTATTATGCTAATAGTAGAGTTTCATCAACTGATACTGATATAGATGAGATGGTTGCGGAAGGAATTCATGTAATAATTGCTGCCGGTAATTTTGGATTTAAGATTGATTTAAGTGGTGGAGCTGATTACGATAATTCTGTAATAACATCTGGAGGTAATGGTGGTACTTATTTTTATCATAGAGGTTCTTCTCCATATTCCACAAATGCAATAAAAGTTGGAAATGTAGATAGTACAGTTTATGATTCTCTTACAGACCAAAAGGCAACTTCATCCGAAACAGGACCTGGCGTTGACATATATGCACCTGGTACAAATATTATGGGAGCTTGTTCAGCAACAAATGCATTTACGGATGAACCTTATTGGGCTAATGGTTCATTTAGACAAATGAATATTAGTGGTACATCTATGGCAGCTCCTCAAGTAGCTGGAGTATCTGCACTTGTATTGGAGATAAATCCAAAATTAACACCATCTGATTTAAAAAGTTATTTACAAAACAGCTCAAATAGTGATTTGTATGTAAATTTAAATAACAATGATTGGACTAATAGAAGAAATCTTTGGGGAGGTTCGCCTAGATTCCTATATAATAGATTCGCAAAATCACAAACATCCAAAATAAGTGGTGAGATTGAATTAAGAGGTGGAATTCAATTTAAAGTTGTATAATTTTTATCGTTTTCTCTTTTTACTTTATATTTATATATACAAATATATTACCGAAATAGATTTGGTAATGTAAGAAAAAAATGTTATATTTGTATCTATGATAAATGTTACTTACGCAATTACGGTTTGCAACGAATTAGTTGAAATAACAAACCTTATAAACTTCCTACATCCTAGGCTGAAAAAAGATGATGAAATATTGGTACAATATGATTCCGATTCTGTCACATCTCAAGTAAAAGATTACTTAACCATATTAACTCAACTTCATTCGAATGTTAGAGTTATTGCATTTCCTCTTAATAAAGATTTTGCATCTTATAAGAATAATCTAAAAAACCATGCAAATGGTATGTTCATCTTTCAGATAGATGCCGATGAAATGCCATCCGAATATTTAGTAGAAAATTTACAATTTTTCTTAGAATCTAATAAAGAAGTAGACCTTTTCTTCGTACCAAGAATTAATACAGTAGAAGGTTTGACAGCTGAACATATTAAAAAGTGGAGATGGAATCTAAACGAAAAGGGATGGGTTAATTTTCCAGATTATCAAACTCGTATTTATAGAAGAACATCTGAAATAGAATGGCAAGGTGCTGTACATGAGAGGATTGTAGGATACAACACACTTTCAGTATTACCACAGGAAGAAGAATATTGTTTGTATCATCATAAGCAAATTGAAAGACAAGAAAAACAAAACGCTTTGTATGATACAATCTAAAATAGCTTTCCTAACTGAAATGGGATTTGTTGGTAAAGTTCCAACGAATCATCCAAATATGAGAACGGAGTTTGCTTGGATGCATGCTTTAGATGCTGACCATTTTAATCTTCACATGATTGATGATTTAAAAGGATATGACCATGTCTTCATTATATTTCCAAAAGGTAAAACATTTTTAAGTTCGGAAGGTAGTACATTGGTAAGGGGTGTTAATCCAGTTTCAGAATTACTTAGAGAAGATATAGTTAAAACAATCAAAGCAAGGGGAAATGGTTCAGTTCACTATGTTCAAGAAGGACCTCATTGGTGGTATAATGATTATGAAATATCAGACCAAATTTATTTCTATAACTTTTTAGCAAGTTGTGATTCAATCTTTACTCACAATGATTCAGATGTGATGTATTATAAAGGTTTGTTTCCAACTAAAGAAGTAAGACCTATTGGTACACTAATGATTGATACTCTAATCAAAGATATAGTACCTACAAAAGAAGATAAAGCAATTATAGGTGGTAACTTTGCAAGATGGTATGGTGGATTTGAAAGTTATATAATAGCTGGTAATTTTGAAGTTCCTATTTGGGCACAAACGTCACATGCTATGAGAATCGGTGAAGATAGTATGGATAATTTAACTCACTTACCCCGCATGATGTGGAGTGAATGGATGGGAGTATTATCAACGTT
>JACCDG010308316.1_pt1 | contig 37746 bp, 40 predicted proteins | sample 7442471 | NCBI WGS metagenome assembly JACCDG01 (sample SAMN15323444, study PRJNA562643) | freshwater metagenome | isolation source: river surface water | place: USA:Blue River Watershed | collected 2017-08-17 | reverse complement strand
TTGGTCTGCGCCGAACTGAAGTAGGCCACCTTACTCTCGAACAGTCTTTCACAATCGAATCGATTCAACAGGGCTTGCAAGACAGCTCAAGTTATATTTTGCCAGTCGATGCACTCTTGCAAACATTGCCACACTTAACTGTGGATGAGCAGCAGGCAAAACGTCTAGAGATGGGGCAACGAGTACCACTCAATATTCCTTCGATAGAAGCCTTAGTTCGGATCTATCGTGCAACCGCTGCTCCACATAACTTTATTGGTACTGGAGATTGGCGCTCTGGAGTTTTACATCCTAAGCGCTTGATCTCTTCTGCACATTAACAACATTAACCCACTCATTTATTAACCTTATTCTTAACTTCAGAAGCTTCACATGACTAAACGCGCACTTCGTAATATCGCTATCATCGCCCACGTTGACCACGGTAAAACTACTTTGGTTGACCAACTCTTGCGCCAATCTGGCACATTCCGCTCGAATGAAAAAATGACCGAACGCGTCATGGACTCAAACGACTTGGAAAAAGAGCGTGGCATTACTATTTTGTCTAAGAACTGTGCGGTTGAGTATGACGGTACCCACATCAACATCGTTGACACACCAGGACACGCCGACTTCGGTGGTGAAGTAGAGCGCGTGCTCTCCATGGTTGATGGTGTTTTGCTCTTAGTTGACGCAGTTGAAGGCCCAATGCCACAAACTCGCTTCGTAACCAAGAAAGCATTGGCTCTCGGTTTAAAGCCGATTGTTGTGATTAACAAGGTTGATCGTCCAGGCGCACGTTGCGACTACGTGATCAATGCCACATTTGAATTATTTGATAAGTTAGGTGCAACTGAAGAGCAGTTAGACTTCCCAGTCATCTACGCATCAGGCTTAAATGGCTATGCGGGCTTGACAGACGATGTTCGCGAAGGCGACATGCGTCCTTTATTTGATGCTGTATTAAAAAATGTCCCAGTACGTGATGACAATCCAGAAGGTCCTTTGCAGTTGCAAATTACTTCTATTGAGTACAGCACCTACGTAGGTAAGATCGGCGTTGGCCGTATCAACCGCGGTACTGTGAAGCCATTGATGGATGTGGTTTATATCGATGGACCTGAAGGCACTCCACGCAAGGGTCGTATCAACCAAGTACTGAAATTCCGCGGCTTAGAGCGTGAATTAGTTGACGAAGCTCAAGCGGGTGACATCGTATTGGTAAACGGTATTGAAGATTTGGCGATCGGCACAACAATCTGTGCTCCAGATGTTCCAGAAGCATTGCCAATGCTCAAGATTGACGAACCTACTTTGACCATGAACTTTATGGTGAACACCAGCCCATTGGCAGGACGCGAAGGCAAGTTTGTTACGAGCCGTCAGATTCGTGAGCGTTTAGATCGCGAATTGAAGTCCAACATGGCTTTACGTGTAAAAGAAACTGATGACGACACGGTATTTGAAGTGTCAGGCCGTGGCGAATTGCACCTCACTATCTTGGTAGAAACAATGCGTCGCGAAGGTTACGAGTTGGCAGTTTCTCGTCCACGTGTTGTATTCCACGAAGTCGATGGCGTGAAGATGGAGCCGTACGAGAACTTAACTGTTGACGTAGAAGATACAACTCAAGGCGCCGTGATGGAAGACTTGGGCAAGCGTAAGGGTGAGTTACTTGACATGGTGAGTGACGGTAAAGGTCGCACACGTCTTGAGTACCGTATTCCTGCGCGTGGTTTGATCGGCTTCCAAGGTGATTTCATGACCATGACTCGCGGTAACGGTTTAATGAGTCACACCTTTGATTCTTATGCGCCTGCAAAAGATGGCATCTTGGGTGAGCGTCATAACGGCGTATTGATCAGTCAAGATGATGGCGAAGCAGTTGCTTACGCTTTGTGGAAGTTACAAGATCGTGGTCGTATGTTTGTGAGTCCTGGCGATCCTTTGTATGAAGGTATGGTGATCGGTATTCATAGCCGTGACAATGACCTGGTCGTTAACCCAATTAAAGGTAAGCAATTAACGAACGTTCGTGCCTCTGGTACTGACGAAGCAGTGCGCTTGGTAACACCAATCGCCATGAACCTCGAGTACGCTGTTGAGTTTATCGATGATGATGAATTGGTAGAAGTAACGCCAAAGAGTATTCGTATTCGTAAGCGCTACCTCAAGGAGCATGAGCGCAAGAAGGCATCGCGCGATTAAGCAGTCCAAAGTTACACAACAAAAGTCACCTCCGGGTGGCTTTTGTTCTTCATTGAAATTCATATTCCAAAAATAATAGTAAAAAAAGATCCTTATGCTGCCATCCATTGAACAACGCCTCGCTCAAGAGTTATCTGCTAAACCCGCTCAAGTAGCAGCTGCTATTGCTTTAATGGATGAGGGCGCAACAGTTCCCTTTATTGCCCGTTACCGTAAAGAGGTAACCGGTGGCCTGGATGACACGCAGTTACGTTTACTAGAAGATCGCCTGGGTTATTTGCGTGAGCTAGAAGAGCGACGTAAAGCCATTGTTGCTTCGATTGAAGAGCAGGGCAAGATGACTCCGGACTTACTCAAAGCCATCATGCTGGCTGAGGATAAAACGCGTTTAGAAGACCTCTACCTCCCTTATAAGCTCAAGCGTCGCACTAAAGCGCAAATCGCCCTAGAAGCGGGCTTAGAACCTCTGGCCAATGATTTATTGTCCAACCCAATGCTGACTCCAGAGGCGGAAGCAGTTCAATATCTGAAAGAAGCATTTACATCCGATCAGGGTGATAACCCTGGCGTGGTGGATGTCAAGGCAGCACTTGAGGGTGCGCGCCAGATTTTGATGGAGCGCTTTGCTGAAGATGCTGGGCTGGTGCAATCGCTCAGAACGTATTTACAAGAACATGGCGTTGTAGAGTCCAAAGTCATTGCTGGCAAGGAGCAAGAGGGCGAGAAATTTGCGGATTACTTTGACTATTCTGAGCCTATCTCTGCAATTCCTTCACATCGTGCCTTAGCTTTATTTAGAGGTCGTCGCGAGCAAATGTTGATGGTCAATTTACGCCTTGATACTGAGGAAGAAAAACCCAGGTGGGATGCGCCGCATAATCCTTGCGAATCGCGGATTGCCAATCAGTTCAAGATTAAAAATGAAGGCCGCCCTGCAGACCAATGGTTAGCCGAGACTGTGCGATGGACTTGGCGTATTAAATGTTCTATGCATTTGGAATCCGAGCTCATGAGCGCTTTGCGTGAGCGCTCGGAGATTGAGGCGATTAATGTTTTCGCACGTAACCTCAAAGATTTGTTGCTGGCTGCACCAGCCGGCCCCAAGGTCACTATTGGTCTAGACCCTGGCATGAGGACGGGAGTAAAGGTTGCTGTAGTGGATGCAACTGGTAAGGTAGTTGATACCGATGTCATTTACCCCCATCAACCAAAGAACGATTGGGATGGTTCACTGCATACGCTTGCAAAATTAGCCGAGAAACATCAGGCGACCTTAATCTCAATTGGCAACGGTACGGCCTCTCGTGAGACGGATAAGTTGGCGCAAGATTTAATCAAAGCGAAACCTGAGCTCAAACTGACAAAGATCGTTGTATCTGAAGCAGGAGCATCGGTGTATTCTGCCTCCGAATACGCCTCAAAAGAATTGCCTGGCATGGATGTGTCCTTACGCGGCGCGGTATCCATCGCGAGAAGGTTGCAAGATCCTTTGGCGGAGTTGGTAAAGATTGATCCCAAGTCGATTGGTGTGGGTCAGTATCAGCATGACGTGATGCAGACTCAGCTAGCCAAGTCATTGGTTGCGGTCGTGGAGGATTGCGTGAATGCGGTGGGTGTGGATGTGAATACGGCATCAGCACCATTGTTGGCAAGGGTTTCTGGTTTATCTAGCACCGTGGCTGAAGGCATTGTTTCTTATCGAGATAGTAATGGCGCCTTTCAGACGCGAGCAGATTTACGTAGCGTGCCACGTTTAGGTGAGAAGACTTTTGAGCAAGCCGCTGGTTTCTTGCGAATCATGAATGGTACAGATCCATTGGATGCATCAGCAGTCCACCCTGAATCCTATCCTTTAGTGGAGAAGATCCTGAAAGATATCAAGAAGGGTGTCAAAGAAGTCATTGGTGATTCATCTATTTTAAAAAGTCTTCATCCAGAAAAGTATGTTGATGAGAAGTTTGGTCTTCCTACGGTCACTGACATCATTAAAGAGTTAGAGAAGCCTGGTCGCGACCCACGACCTGAGTTCACGACGGCAACATTTAAAGATGGGGTGGAGAAGATTAGCGATCTTAAGACGGATATGATTCTAGAGGGCGTTGTTACTAACGTCGCCGCCTTTGGCGCATTCGTAGATATCGGCGTTCATCAGGATGGGCTGGTGCATATCTCAGCTTTGGCAAACACCTTTGTAAAGGATCCCCATACCGTCGTTAAGGCGGGGCAGGTCGTTAAAGTCAAAGTGCTTGAGGTTGATGAGAAACGTAAACGTATTGCTCTCACAATGCGACTTTCCGATGAAGCGCCAAAAACAGCCCCTGGAGCAAAGACTGAGCAAAGGTCAAATAGATCAAGTGCACCAAGATCAAGCGAGAAAAGACCTCAAGAGGATCGACGAAGCGCCCCGCCGATGAATAATGCGATGGCAGATGCTTTACGTAAATTAAAGGGGTAGGCACCCCAATAAAAGGCTTCTAAGTCTCTTGATATATGTAGTAACATTGATACATTGCTAATGTATCTCAAGGAGGGGCGGATGATTACTACTTTTTCAAGCCGTGAATTTAATCAAGATACTGGGCGTGTAAAAAAGGCTGCCGAGGCAGGTCCTGTCTTTATCACTGATCGAGGTAGGCCAGCGCATGTCCTGATGACATTTACGGATTACCAGCGCGTTGCTGGAAAAAAGAAAAACATCTTAGATTTAGTGGGTATGAAGGGTGCTGGCGACATTGATTTTGAAACTGAGAAAATATCCAGTCTCACAAAGCGAATATCGGATCTTCTTTAATGTACCTGCTTGATACAAACGTTGTTTCAGAATTTAGGAAGCTAGGTAGTGGCCAAATCAATTCAAATGTAAAGATCTGGGCTGAGGATACTGATCCGGATTTAATGTTTGTTTCTTCAATCTCCATTCTCGAATTAGAGATTGGGGTTCTCCAGGTTGAAAGAAGAGACAAGAAACAGGGTCAGGTCCTTAGAAAGTGGTTGAATAAGCATGTATTGCCCGCTTTTTCAGAAAGAGTACTACCTGTGGATTTGGCTATTGCGTTACGGTGTGCCAGTCTTCATGTACCCAATCCTAAGTCGGAAAGGGATGCCATGATTGCTGCCACTGCAATTGAGCATCGCATGACCATTGTCACTAGAAATATTGCTGACTTCAGTCAATCTGGTGTGAAGATGTTTGATCCTTGGCGCTAGGTTTAAATTGCTTGGGTTGATTCGGCTGTTGAAATACATTGCAAAGTTACTTTAGATTGAGGCTTATATGGACATTTTGGCTTTTTTGATTGCTGGTCTTTTTGTGGTGTTTATTTTCAGGGTCACTATAGGTTCTCTTGGCTTGCCGCTAGGGCTCGCTATTGGGTTTGCTATTCTCGCGGTAATCTTTGGGGCATATTTTCTATTTTTTGCCTCGGTTTTTAGTCTCGCAGAAATGTTTGGCGCAAAGTAATCTGTTTGTATCGGAGGCTGTCATCAATCTGTAATATATTTCTATATAATTGGAAATATGAAAAATACAGATGCAGTTTCAGCTTTTCTAGCACTAGGGCAGGAGTCCCGACTCAATATCTTTCGCCTCATCGTGCAAAAGGGCGATGTTGGTCTTACACCAAGCCAAATTGTTGAGAAGCTCGGCATTCCCAATGCCACACTCAGCTTTCATTTAAAAGAGTTGGTGCAGGCTAATTTGCTATTAGTTGAGCGTCAAAGTCGCAATCTCATTTATCGCCCAAACGCAATCCTGGTTCAAGACCTGAGTACATTCTTGCTGGATAACTGTTGCGGTGGGAATTCTTGTATTCCTTCTAAATCCTCAAAAAAAGTTAAAGTGATATGAAAACCTACAACATTCTATTTTTGTGTACCCACAATTCGGCTAGATCTGTTCTTGGCGAGGCGCTAGCCTCAACCCATCCTAGCGGCAAGTTTATTGGCTATTCAGCAGGCTCTACTCCAGGCACCAGCGTTAATCCAATCGCCGCAGATCTTGCTGCTGAAATGGGTATGGACCGCACATTATTAAAGTCGAAGAGTTGGGATGTTTTTGGCGAACCCAATGCGCCAAAGATGGATTTCATCATCACGGTTTGTGACAATGCTGCTGGGGAGGTATGCCCATTTTGGCCAGGTCAACCCGCTACTGCTCATTGGGGCTTTCCTGATCCATCGCAAGTGCAGGGTAGCGATCTTGAGAAGAAAGCTGCCTTCGTTGAGGTTATGAATGGACTCAAAAAGAGATTGGATATTTTGGCTGCGATGCCGCTCGATAAATTGGACTCAATGAGTCTCAAAGAGGTGCACACTAAAGCATGAATGCCTTAACTAAAAAACTCTCATTCCTTGATCGCTATCTCACGGTATGGATTTTTGCCGCCATGGCACTTGGGATCGCTATTGGTTATTTCTTCCCTGGGGCAGAAGGCGTTATTAACTCCTTTCAGGTGGGAGCAACTAACATCCCCATTGCGATTGGCTTAATCCTGATGATGTACCCGCCTTTTGCTAAGGTGCGCTATGAAGATTTGCCTGATGTATTTAAAGATAAACGGATCTTCGCAATTTCACTATTAATGAACTGGATTGTTGCCCCAGCTCTCATGTTCTTTTTGGCGATTACCTTCGTTCCCGATCAGCCTGAGTACATGGCTGGCCTGATTCTGATTGGTATTGCACCATGTATAGCGATGGTAATCGTGTGGAATGACATCGCTAAGGGTTCAACTGAGTATGCAGCTGGTTTAGTGGCTTTTAATGCGATCTTTCAGGTGCTGTTTTTTAGTGTCTATGCCTATTTCTTCTTAACCGTACTGCCGCCGTATTTCGGTTTAGCTGCATCTAATGTCAGCGTTAGTATGAGTCAGATTGCTGAAAGTGTGTTTATCTATCTTGGCGTTCCTTGTATTGCAGGAATATTAACTAGAGTCCTCATGCTCAAGTTCATTTCAAAAGAACGCTATCACGAACAGTTTGTACCTCGCATTGGCAAGCTCACATTAATTGCCTTGCTGTTTACCATTGTGGTGATGTTTAGCTTAAAGGGCAAACTCATTCTCAGTTTGCCAATGGATGTGCTGACGATTGCTATTCCATTATTGATATTTTTCTTGATCATGTTCTTGCTGACATTCTTTGTCACTGGCAAGATGGGGATTGATTACAAGCGTTGCTGCACTTTATCTTTTACAGCCTCGAGCAATAACTTTGAACTAGCTATTGCGGTTGCAATTGCCGTGTTTGGGATTAATTCAGGAGCGGCATTTGCGGCCGTAATCGGTCCGCTAGTAGAGGTGCCAATCATGATTGGCCTGGTGACAGTGGCTCTGTGGTTTAAGGAAAGTTTCTTTTCGAAGGAATCGAATTAGTGTTTGAAAATCCACTCGAGTTCCCGGCATTGGTTGAGGAGCTGTTCCAAGCCCCAGATCTTGAGAAATTAAACCCCCAAGTACACCCATACCCTCCAAGATTCTTGATGTTGTATGGGTCTTTGCGTGAGCGGTCTTACAGTCGCCTGCTAACATTTGAGGCAGCTAGACTGTTGACTGCAATGGGTGGCGAGGTCAAGATTTACGACCCAACAGGACTTCCATTGGTTGATAGCGTGCCCGATAGCCACCCTAAAGTACAAGAGTTGCGACAGTTAGCATCCTGGGCTGAGGGAATGGTTTGGACCTCCCCTGAGCGGCATGGAGCAATGACGGGTCTTCTAAAAACACAAGTTGATTGGATTCCGCTTTCAGAGGGTGCTGTTAGGCCTACTCAGGGGAAGACGCTTGCGGTGATGCAGGTATGTGGTGGATCACAGTCATTTAATGCGGTCAATCAAATGCGTATTTTGGGAAGGTGGATGCGAATGATCACTATTCCTAACCAATCATCCGTAGCAAAAGCTTTTGCTGAATTTGAGAATGATGGTCGCATGAAGCCATCAGCTTTTTATGACAGAGTAGTTGACGTTATGGAAGAGCTCTATAAATTCACTCTTTTAACCCGAGGTGTCAGCGAGTACTTAACGGATCGCTATAGCGAAAGAAAAGAATCCGCAGAAGCGCTCTCTAGGCGCGTCAATCAGAGATCTGTCTGAGCCTCTTGATTGCTTAGGCTCTATAAGGTCTGACTAAAGCCTCTAAGCCAAAGGCATCATTCGCATGGCGAAGCGCATCAATCGAATTGCGAAGCGCTCTCACTTCTTTGCAGGATAGTTTGCGCAATTTCTTGCGATCCATGCCATAGGTATCCACGAGATAGCGAATCCGAGATAAGCAGATTTGCAGGCGAACGAGCCAATAGATAGCAAAGATTCCGGGTGCGAATAAAAGAAACAGAATGCTCATCAGTTACCTTGTAAAAAAGGCCGTCTAGATGACGGCCTTTGCATATTAATCTTGCGATTAAAAATATTACTTCACTAGTAAGACGGGTTGCTTAGCTGCATTGCTTACCTTTTGTGCTACCGAACCCATCAATGTATCAATGATGCCGGTTCTACCTTTTGAACCCATCACGATGAGATCAAACTTTTCTTTATTCGCCAGCGCGATGATTTCATTAGCAACGTTACCGCGCTTAATCACCATGCTGTGCTTAACGGCGGCAGTATCCAGAACCTTTTGAGCTGGTTTAAGCTCTTTTTCGCTTACTTCTCTCAGGTAATCATCGATAACGCTGCTGGCAACAAACTGCTTAACATGACCAAGTCCAATATCGTCATGAACGCTGACTAATGTCACTGTGCACTTGCTACGCAAATCTTTAGCTAACTTTCCAACGTACTTGGCTGCATTGAGCGAAGATTTGGAGCCGTCAACTGGTAATAATATTTTCATTTGTCCCTCTATTTTTGTAGTGAATAAACTGCACCTGCTACTCAATAATTTACTATGAAAATCACCATAAATCTACGAAATCTACACGAATTACTTCAAAAAAGCATCGTAGAAAGTTTTGATAATCAGAATCGTTACTAGGATAAAAAAGCCTTTACGAATAAAGACATTGCCGTGCTTAATCGCAATGCTGGTCCCAATTTGACCGCCTATCAGGTTGGCGCTAGCCATGAGGATACCCAATTGCCAGTCAAAGTAGCCCAAATAGAAGAAGACACATAAAGCTCCTAGGTTTGAGGCGATATTAAGAAACTTGGCGGGTGCAGCGCTTCTCAGGAAGTCAAAACCCAAAATGCGCGTATAGAAGAGCTTATAGAAAGCGCCAGCTCCAGGCCCTAAAAAGCCATCATAAAAGCCAATAATTCCAGCTCCGGTAGAGGCAATAGCTTTTTGCTTGTGGTGTTGATGTTTTGGCGCATGCACCAGTCCAGCATTCGATTTGATATTAAATATCAGTAGTGCGATCAGTAAAAATGGCAGGGCGCTGCGAAGCCATTGAGTGGGTAACTGGGTAACGAGATAGGCCCCTGCAACCGACGCAAAGAAAGCAAATAAAGAGGAGATAATTACCAGCCCCCAAGGACTTTTGTTTGCTCTACTGTACTGAATAGCAGAGCCAATGGTCCCCACAATCGAGCCAAATTTATTAACGGAGAGTAGTGTGGCGGGTGGAAAGCCGGGTAACACTGCAAATAAAGCTGGAACCTGAATCATGCCACCACCACCAATAATTGAATCAACTAGGCCTGCAAATAAAGCGCAGGCGAGCAATAAGCTGAGGTCGAAAACGGAGAGTTCAAGCATGACGTATTTTGATTTTATTGTTCTTTTATCTAGTTCTAGCTCATTTTAAAAGGCTTTCTGGTGGTGAGGCATGATGGCGATCAAGTATGTCTCCTAGGGAGGATAATTGAGCCTTAATTCTATTAAGTCATACGAAGTCTATGAAGATTAATTCAGAGGGAGTCTCAGCATCACGTGTTTATTTGCCCGCGGAAAAAAACTGCTCAACTCTGCTTGATTTCTTTGTAAGTAGCTTTCCCCATATTGAGGCAGATGAGTGGGTGGCTCGATTTGCCGAGGGTTTAGTGATCACACCAGAAGGGCGGGTAGTTTCTGCGAGTGATGCCTACTTGCCTAGTACCCATTTGCTGTATTTCAGGCGCCTAGCTCGCGAGCCAGAGATCCCATTTGAGGAGCATATTCTCTTTCAGGATGAGCATATCTTAGTGGCGGATAAGCCTCACTTTTTGCCTGTTACTCCTAGCGGTCTTTATCTCCATCAAACCTTACTCAATCGATTGAAAAAAAAGACGGGTATACAAACCCTCAGTCCTATCCATCGGATAGATAGAGATACCGCTGGACTGGTGGTTTTTTCTATCAATCCTGGTGAGCGCGCTCAGTATCAGAACCTCTTTAGAGATCGCGTGGTTCAGAAGATTTATGAGGCAATAGCCCCTTATTCAGATGAATTGGCGCAAAGATTGCCATTGACATATCGGAGTCGCCTTGAGGAATCGGCCCATTTCTTGCAGATGGAAGAGGTCGCCGGAGAGGTGAATACCGATACCTATATAGAGCTTATTGAAATCATGAAGCCTTGGGCAAAGTACCGCCTCATGCCTGGCAGCGGTAAGAAACACCAGTTACGCTGCCATCTCAATGCTTTAGGGGTGCCAATTCAATATGACCAGATTTACCCAGTACTTACTCCTTACCAGGAGTACGATCTCGATTTTTTAAAGCCACTCCAATTATTGGCAAAAGAGATTTGCTTTAAAGATCCCATTACGGGCCAGGAGAGGGCATTTAGGAGTCAGAAAGAGTTGGGAGTTGTTTTTAATGCTCATGAGTAAACTGTCTGGAAAGTCACTGCAGAAAGTGCTGAATTGAAATTGTTTAAATACCTCTTAGGATTATTGTTGGCAACGCAAGTTTCATTGTCTTGTGGGCAAACTGTTTCTGTGGCGGTTGCAGCCAATATGAAAGATGCTTTCGTTGAGATTTATGCAGCATTTAAGGCAACAGGTAAATCCGATTTAAGAGTGGTCTATGGCTCCTCGGGAAATTTTACGACTCAGATTGTGAACGGGGCACCCTTTAGCTTATTTATCTCTGCTGATGAGTATTTTCCATTGGAGTTGTATAAAAAAGGGAAGACGGTGGATGAAGGTAGGGTTTATGCGATTGGTAAGCTTGCGCTCATTACTAAGGACTCGTCAGGTATCAAGCTTTCCAATCACAAGGCAGATCTAGAGAGCGCCTTGAGAAAGGCCAACAAGATTGCCATTGCTAAACCGGATTTGGCCCCTTATGGCAAAGCTGCTATTGAGTATTTGAAAGCAGAGGGCTTATGGGGCATCGCGAAAGATAAATTAGTTTATGGCGATAACATTGGCGCAGCTACGATGTTTGTTGCTACTGGCGCAGCAGACATTGGATTTACTGCGCTCTCACTTGCGCGGTCAGCAGCAATATCCAAAGTAACAAGCTACATTCCTCTAAGTGATGGCTTATATGAGCCGATTAAACAAAGAATGGTCTTGATTAAAGGCGCCTCGAAAGAGGCCATCGAGCTGTATCAATTCATGCAGTCCCAAAAATCAAAAGATATTTTGATTAAATATGGCTATACCGCATCTAGGTAAGCCAACATCAGATTTTTGGTGTTGGAATCATTTAAAATTGTAAACATCTAATATTTAAAATTATGCCAGCACAGCACAAGTGAATCAGAATAAAAAAAAACGTTTAGCTGTTGCGCCCATGATGGAGTGGACCGACCGTCATTGTCGCTCCTTCCATCGCACGCTCACCAAAGAAGCTGTGCTCTACACGGAGATGGTCACAACGGGTGCGCTGATACATGGTGATGTTCCGCGTCACTTAGATTATTCCCAGGATCAACATCCAGTCGTATTGCAATTAGGTGGCTCAGAGCCCTCTGATTTAGCCAAAGCTGCGGAGTTGGCGCAGCAGTGGGGCTATGACGAGATTGATCTCAATTGTGGTTGCCCATCAGAGCGAGTTCAACGTGGTGCTTTTGGCGCATGCCTGATGGCAGAACCCAAACTTGTTGCTGATTGTGTCAAGGCTATGAAGACATCTGTTGATACTCCAATCACTGTGAAGCATCGTCTTGGCTTGGATAATATGGACGCCGCTCATTCAGAGCAGGACTACCAGTTTGCACTGAACTTTATTCTGTCGGTTGCAGAGGCTGGCGCAAGCCAAGTCACGATTCATGCGCGCAATGCGGTGCTCAAAGGTTTATCTCCAAAAGAAAATCGCAGTAAACCACCGCTACGTTATGAGGTAGCTGCAAAGCTGCGCCTGGATGCGCAAAAGCAATTTCCAGGCCTGAAGGTTCTCCTCAATGGTGGTCTAGAAAGTAATGAGCAAATTGCCGGCCATTGGGATGATTTTGATGGCTTTATGGTGGGCAGGGCTGCCTACCATTTTCCAGCTATGTTGTTAGGTTGGGATGATTTAATCAATACGGATGGTGAGGCTGCTGGATATCTTTTTAGCGAGACCGAATGGCATCGTATTCAGATTGCGTTAGTGAAACAGGTACAAGCTTGGTTTGATGAATGTCAGGCCAAAGGAAAGCCTTTTTATATCGGCGCATTTACCCGCCATATTTTGGGTTTGGCGCACGGCAGGGCGGGCTCTCGCTATTGGCGTCAGCGCCTCTCGGATCACCATGCCTTGGCCAAGGTTCAGAGTAAAGCGGCCATTGTGGATTTCTTCATAGACGCCAGCCTAACCCTAGGGGATTGGGCCGCATTTGAGTTTGAGTCGACCTAAAGCCGCTATCCAAGGCTTTTTTGACAGGGTTTTGGCTCAAAAGCTATAATCTTAGATCTTCAGTGGCGGACGTAGCTCAGTTGGTAGAGTCCCAGATTGTGATTCTGGTTGTCGCGGGTTCGAGCCCCGTCGTTCGCCCCATTGAATTGAAGCATTCTACGGCTCCCTTGATGCGGAGCCTTTTATTTTTTGAGGCATGATTTGTGAAAAAATTCGACATTCTCTCAATTCTGTTTGGTGTGCTGCTTTCCGTCATTGCGCTGTATTTCATGTTGCGGCCAGCAACGGCCACCAGTGCACCCTTGTCCACCGTATCTGTAGTAAAGCTTGGTAATGTCTCTTGGGATCAAACTGAGATGACGGTTGCGGATGTGAAAACTTTTGCAAATGCCACTGGTTTTGTGAGCCAGGCCGAGAAGAATGGTGGCGGCTTATCCTATGAGACGGGCTTTGTAAAAAAGCCCGGCTGGACTTGGAGGGCACCCTACGGAGTTCCCGCGAAGGATGCCGAGCCTGCCGTTCATCTGAATCAATCTGAAGCGGCATCCGTTTGTCGTTTCTATGGCAAGCGTCTGCCCACCGATGCTGAGTGGACTTCAGCTGCTTTTCTCGAGCAGAGAGATGCTCCCCCAAAAGGTTTTACTAAGGGACAGCGTTATCCATTTCCAGGTGGAGCTACTCCTGAGGTCTCGCATTGCCTTAGTGGCTGCGGTGAATACCAAGGCTTGGCTCCAGCAGGTGCTTTAAATCGTGGCACGGGACATGTATTGGCTGGCACTACCAAGCCTGGTGTAAATGGCCTATTCGATATGGGCGGCAATGTCTGGGAATGGACGGCTACTGAACGCAATGGCGGCTTCATTACGCGTGGTGCTTCTTGGTGGTACGGCCCAGAGAGGCAAAAAGAATCTGATGTTGAGTCCAAGCCAGCTGATATTGGTGTGGTTTACATCGGCTTTCGCTGCGTTAGCTGATCCCGTGAAACAATAGGGGATGACGACTGCAATCCCCGACTCAAATGCAATAGAAATCACCCCTGAGTATCAGGAGGTGATCGATGCTATCGAGCGTCACGACCCCTACATATTTGTCAGTGGTAAAGCGGGTACGGGTAAAACCACTCTCATTGGCTATTTGCGGGAACATATTCCAGGTAATGTAGTGGTGGTTGCGCCAACCGGCGTTGCAGCCTTGCAAGTGAAGGGTGTCACGATTCACTCCTTCTTTCGCTTGCCACCACGCTTGATATTTCCAGAAGAAGATATCAAGCCGCTAAAGGATAAGCGCCTCTATAAAGATATCCGCTTACTCATTATTGATGAGATTTCGATGGTGAGGGCGGATGTAATCGATGCAATAGATTTATTCTTGCGCGCTAATGGCCCTCACAAAAGCCAACCCTTTGGTGGTATTCAAGTGATGTTTGTAGGGGATTTATTTCAACTGCCCCCAGTTGTTTCTCAGGCCGACATGCAAGTGCTTGCGGAGCGTGGTTACGAGGGACCATATTTCTTCTGCGCTATGGCCCTGCATCGTAAAGATGTGACGATGGTGGAGTTATCAAAAATATTCCGTCAAAAAGATGTGCACTTTGCGGGACTTCTTAATCAGATCCGCACCAATCAAGATATAGATGAAGCGCTCGACACCTTAAATGCGGTTTGTTATGAAACCAAAAAAGAGGTTGATGAGCAAACCATCACCTTAACCACAACTAACGCACGTGCTGATCAAATTAATCATGCCGGCCTACGGGCCTTAACAACCGAGGCCAAGGTCTACACTGGCAATAGCACTGGTAAGTTCAATGTAGATGACCGCAATTTGCCTTCACCGAATCACCTAAGCTTAAAGGTAGGTGCAAAGGTGATGTTTACTGCAACTGATAGCAACTTTCCGAAGCGCTGGGTGAACGGCACTATTGGCGTAGTTCGAGAATTGTTACCCAATACCGTGAAGGTCATGGTGCAAAACGGGCCTTACTCAAACACAGTTGAAGTCAAAGGGCATCAGTGGGAGTCCTATCGCTACGACCACGACATGATGTCTGGAAAGATTTCACCAAATATCATTGGTACCTTTGTACAGATCCCCTTGATGTTAGCGTGGGCTGTCACGATTCATAAGAGTCAAGGCAAGACCCTAGAGAAGATCAAAGTAGATCTCTCATCGGGGGCTTTTGCTTCAGGGCAGGTTTATGTAGCACTGAGTCGCTGCACCTCAATTGAAGGCATCACACTTGAGCGACCTATACAGCCCAAGGACGTGAGCTGTGATCAAGAGGTCAAACGTTTTTATCTGAACTGCTTGCCTAGTTAGGCTGCTTTTGCCATTCTCTTGCTGCTCTTTTGTTTCTCGGCGCGCTGTTTTTCTAGTGCTTCACTGGCAATCAACTTAAATTCACCCTCAACGAATCTTTTCAAAGCCTCGCGCATGAGAGGTTGATAGCCCATATCGTATTTAGCGCCCAAGAGCTTATAGGACTCAATCAGGTCTTGTTCTAGTCTGATGGAAATCATTTGCAGCCCTAATGCCTCATCAATTTGGGCGCCAATTTTTTTATCGACCACTCTCGCATGCTTAAGGTCGCTACCGAGCTCACCGAGCTCCCAAGCCTCAGCAGAATTCTCTATTTTTGTCTTCTTACTTTTTGCGATCATCGCTTTCCTCGTTCTTGAGTTTTCATATTTCGCCACTTTTGTAGAAATGACACTTTTAGTAAGGTGTTGATATTGTATTGTATATACGAATTTCAGTTGAATTTGGTGGAAATGCACTTTTTAAGTAGATTAGCCCATCATCAAAGATAAAAACTACTTTTATTAGAATTCCCCGATTATTTTCTGCGATAAACCATTCCGTTGGAGGCTCGGTTTGGTAGTCAACTCTATTATCTGTTAGATAAGAGCGAGCTCTATTAAGGAAGCACTGTTCAACATCTTGACGGGTAATCCGATGCTTGATGGTTAACTTTTCTTAGATTGCTGTGCCAATTACCAGATTTTTCACACATTTGCCCCTGTATTGTATATACATATTTTATCAAATGGGCGAATTTCAAAAGTAATGAGGTTGATTAACCCATGATTGAAGGAGTGGAATTAATTTGAATGGATTTGAGTGGAGTCCCCATTAAAATTTTAATATTGCTACTTTGTGTTTTTATGTGAAAAAAGATCCCGTTAAAAATGATGAAAGCATTCGCTCTAAGAGCAGTGCTTCGAAGCGATTGCCTCGGGGTAGGGGAATGCTCAGGGCCGATTGGGGTGAAAGTTCAAAAGTTATCGCCAAGGATGGCGACGATAACTTGGTTCTTGGTGAGTTCCCAAATCTGGATGATCAATTTCTAGAGTGGTGAGCCCCTAGAAACCTGCTGCCAACCCATCTCGGCGATGATCGCTGCCAGCAATATAAGCATCCTTAGTTTCTTCGCCTAATAGCGCAATGGCTTGGGCGCTTCCAAAGTCAAGGCTATTAGCTGGCATCACAGTGACTTCATGACCCATTGCCTTTAGTCCTTCGACTACTGCGGTTGGCATGGAGGCCTCAACAGTGAGCTTACCCACATCATCAATTCTCCAGCGGGGTGCATCTGAACAGGCCTGTGGATTGAGATATTCATCAACAAAGCGCATTACAAACTGAAGATGTCCTTGTGGCTGCATATTGCCACCCATTACGCCAAACGCCATTGCTGGCTGATTACCTTTTGTGAGGAATGCTGGAATGATGGTGTGGAAAGGGCGCTTACCTGGAGCCACTTGATTTGGGTGACCATCAACCAAGCTAAAGCTCATACCGCGGTTATGGAAGGCAATGCCACCGGGTGCAACGACTCCAGAGCCAAAGCCTTTAAAGTTTGACTGAATGTAGGAAATCATCATGCCAGATTCATCGGCGGCGCAGAGATAAACGGTACCGCCAGCATGTGGATCTCCCGCGCCGTAACTACCCGCTTGATTGTGATTAATCAGTGCAGCGCGGCTGGCTAAATAGCCTCTATCTAGTAGGGCGCTGGTTGGCACTTTCATGGTGCTGGCATCAGATACGTGAGCGTAAGCATCGGCAAAAGCAATCCGCATTGCTTCAACTTGCAAATGAATGCGCTGCGCAGAGTTTGCGGGATATTGTTTTACATTGGCTGCTTGCAAAATGCCCAGCGCCATCTGGGCAACGATGCCTGAGCCATTAGGAGGAATCTCATGCAGGGTGTACTCGCCATAATCAAACGCTAAAGGCTCAACCCACTCTGTTTGATTATTAGCAAAGTCAGCCATTGTGAAACAGCCGCCAGTACTTTGGGCAAAGTTGACCATACCTTGAGCTAGCTTCCCGGTGTAAAAAGACTCACCTTCAGTCTCGGCAATCTCGCGCAATGTTTTTGCCTGAGCGGGATAACGCCAAATTTGACCGGCAGTGGGAGACTTGCCCTCAATTAAAAATGAATCACTAAAACCAGGTTGATTCTTGAGAATCGGAATCGCTTCGCGCCACTGGCGTGCAATGACTGGAGAAACCGGAAAGCCATTCTCAGCATAGTCAATCGCGCGCTTAAAGAGTTGCGCAAAAGGTAGCTTGCCAAATTTGCGAGATAACTCAATCCATCCAGAAACCATGCCTGGCACAGTGACGGTATTCCAGCCAATTAAATCCATGGCCGCTTTGCCAGAAAAATACTCTGGCGTCCAGGCAGCGGGTGCGCGACCAGAGGCATTCATACCATGTAGTTTTTTACCATCCCAAATCAATGCGAAACCATCGCCACCCAAGCCATTCATAGTCGGCTCAACCACAGTAAGTGTGATTGCGGTAGCTAGTGCCGCGTCGACAGCATTGCCGCCGTTTTGTAAGGCCTCAATACCAGCTTGTGTGGCTAATGGTTGAGAGCTTGCAACAGCGTTCTTGGCTAAGACTGGGGCGCGGCCGCCACCAAAAGGGGGTGATATCAACATGGATCTAATCTATTCAATAAGTGGGTGTGCACAAAACTACTGAGCAATTAATCGATTTTAACGTTAGCTGCTTTAACTGCTTTGGCCCACTTGTCATGCTCGCTTTGTGTAATCACCGCTAATTGCTCGGAGTTAGCAAATTGCGGGTGAATTCCTTGGGTCGCCAAACGCGCTTTGAAATCAGGATTGGTAAGAATTTTACGGATTTCTCTTTCCAGCTTTGCGATGATCGCTGGCGAGGTGCCTTTGGGAACATAAATTGCATAAAAGTTTTCAACATCAAATTGCTTCATGCCATCTTGACCTAATGTAGGTACATTTGGCATCAGTGGCGAACGATCGCTAGCAGCAATCGCGATTGGGCGTAACTTACCGCTCTGAATATGGGGTAAAGATGCGGTGACGCTATCAAACATCATGAGGGTATTGCCGGCAATTAAATCTGGCAGTGCAAAAGAGCTGCCTTTGTAGGGAATGTGAGTTCCAGTTGCGCCAATCCGTTGCATGAACAAAGTTGACTCTAGGTGAGAGAGGCTGCCGTTACCTTGGGATGCGTAATTGAAGTCACCTTTTTTGGATTTAATGAATGCAATGAGTTCAGGCAAATTCTTAGCAGGCACCGAAGGATTCACTACGATCAAATGGGGTACGGTACCGATAAGGGCAACAGGAGCAAAATCTTTTGTTAAATCTGCAGGGGGATTTTTAAAAATTGCTTGCGAGATAGACTGGTTAGTCATAGCGCTAATGTGAATCGTATAGCCGTCTGGAGCAGCTTTAGCAGCAGCGCCTAAGCCAATCATACCGCCAGCACCAGGTTTATTTTCAATCACAACAGGTTGACCAAGTGCCTCACCAAGTGGAACAGCTACAGCTCGTGCGAATACATCAGTAGAGCCGCCAGCTGGGAATGACAGAATGGCAACGACTGGTTTTTTCGGCCAATCTGTATCAGGTGCCGCCATGACTTGTCCAAATAAGCTGCTCAGCATCAAGAGCCCGAAGAATGTTTTTGAGAAGCAAGGTAAGGTATTCATTTCAGTATCCAGTTGGTTAATGAGTAATATAGTATTAGAAAACTCACCCTAAGGTGTGAGGCAAATTAAAAAACACATCGAGACAAACATGACAGTAGCTCCAAAAACTTCTAGCGCAATTGATATGTCTGCCTATTGGCTCCCATACACACCGAATCGCTATTTCCATCAAAACCCAAAAGTCATGCAGTCCGCTAAAGGAGCTTACTACTTTGATGACCATGGTCGAAAATTATTTGATGGTCTTTCAGGGCTGTGGTGCTCTCCATTGGGGCATGCTGATCCACGTATTGGTGCAGCGATTCAAAAACAGTATGAAACTATGGATTACTGCCCCGCATTTCAGATGGCAAGTGAGGCCACTTTTACTTTAGCCAGTCGCATTGTTGACATGGCGCCAACAGGATTGGATAAAGTCTTCTTTACTAATTCAGGATCTGAGGCTGTTGATACTGCTCTTAAGATTGCGGTTGCTTACCATCGCTCCATGGGCAATGCATCTCGCTTTCGCATGATTGGTCGCGAGCGCGCCTATCATGGCGTAGGGATAGGGGGCATTTCTGTTGGCGGTATTGTTGCCAATCGCAAAGCATTCGCCAACATGATGATGAATGGAGTGGATCATCTCCCGCATACCTTCAATCTTTCTCAAATGGCTTTCTCCAAAGGGCAGCCTACTTGGGGTGCGCACTTAGCTGATGAGCTAGAAAATATTGTCACCTTGCATGACGCCAATACGATTGCTGCAGTTATTTTGGAGCCTGTACAAGGATCCACTGGAGTGATAGTTCCACCGCAAGGTTATTTGCAAAAGATTCGCGACATTTGTACAAAGCATGGCATCTTGCTGATTTTTGATGAAGTCATTACAGGCTTTGGTCGCTTGGGAGCCAACTTTGGTGCGGATCGATTTGGCGTGACTCCGGACATGATCACCTTTGCTAAAGCTATTACCAATGGTGTGATTCCGATGGGGGGTGTGTTGGTGCGTGGAGATATCTACGATGCCATCATGTCGCAAGGCGGACAAGAGCAAGCTATTGAATTCTTCCATGGCTACACTTATTCAGGTCATCCAATTCCAACAGCTGCCGCTCATGCTGTCTTGGATATTTTTGAGTCTGACGATCTGGTTAATCGCGCTAAAGCCTTAGAACCCGTCTTAGAAAATTCACTTCACTCCCTAAAGGGAAAGAAAGGTCTTTTGGATATTCGTAATTTTGGCCTGTCCGGTGCAGTCGATCTTGAGCCGATTGCTGGTAAGCCAGGCCTGAGGGCAATGAAGACGCTAGAAGCTTGTATTGAAAGAGGCGCATTAGTGCGTATTACGAACGACACGATTGCTGTTGGCCCGCCGTTTATTTCAACTCCTGCAGAGGTGGAATTTTTAGTGAGCGTATTAAGCGATGCGATTGATGATGCGATGAAAATCGCTTAATGCTGTCAAGCGGTAGGCGGGATCTTAGTTGAAAAGGTGGTAGAGGATGGGGATGGCTACTGCGCTAATCACCCCATTCATTCCCATCGCTAGACTGGCGTAAGTCCCGGCTTCTGGATGAATACTAAATGCACGTGAGGTTCCGATACCATGTGCGCCGATACCAATCGCAAAGCCACGCTGCCACCATGCTTTCATTCCGAGTGCGTTCAGAATGAAGGGCGCCAAAATAGCCCCTAGAATTCCGGTCGTGACGGCGAAGATCGCGGTCAAGGTTGGGGATACGCCAATACGCTCAGCAATACCCATGGCAATTGGTGCAGTTACAGACTTAGGGTACATCGCTCCAGTAATGCTAGAGTCAGCGCCGAATAATTTGGCGATATTGACTGCGCTGATAATAGAAACTAGGCCACCTGCAAGCAAGGATGCCAGCAAAGGAAGGGATCGACTCTTTAGGCTACTCAAGCCCCGATAGATCGGTATAGCCAAGGAGACAGTTGCTGAGCCTAATAAAAAGTGAATAAATTGCGCACCTTCAAAGTAGGTGGAATAGGGCATCTCAATCAATTGGATCATGCTGGCCACCAAGACGATGGCAATTGCTACAGGATTAGCTAGGGGATTCTGTTTTGTAGCCCTATAAATCGATAAGCCAATTTGATAGGCAGCCAAAGTAATAAATAGGGCAAATAAAGGGCTGCCGGATAAGTAAACCCATATCTCGACGATGGAGTGCTTTTCAGTCATTGATCCACCTCTTTTGCCTTTATGCTCAAAAAGCGGACCACTATTGCGCTAGTGGCAATGGTCAAAATGACGCTACCGACTAAGGCCGTCACAATGGCTAGCGCATTGGCCTGGAGTTGAGGCAGAAATAGCACCACTCCTACTGCTGCTGGAACAAACAAGAGTCCAAGGTACTGACTAAAGCCATCCGCCACCATGGCGAGCTCATGATTGATGCCCTTACGTAGTACTAGCCAAATAATGAGTAGCACCAATCCAATAACAGGGCCGGGGAGGGTGGGTAAGGCGAACTTGGAGACAAGCTCACCCAGGCTTTGAAATAAGAGAATTTGGACAAGACCGGAGATCATGGTTTGATCTTACTGCTCCGCAATATATGTTGCAAAGCAATAAATAATTTCTTGGTTAAGATAAACACAATAAAAGCAGGGTCTTTATCTCCTAGGTAAGGACTTAATACAACGACACTCAGGAGCTCTCATGGCTGACTTAAACGTCAACGGTAAAAAGTACAAGGTAGATGTTGATCCGGAAACCCCTTTGTTATGGGTGATACGAGATCATGTCGGTTTGACAGGTACCAAATATGGTTGTGGCGTGGGTCAGTGCGGAGCTTGTACTGTGCTATTTGATGGCCAAGCAATTCGTAGTTGCATGATTCCGGTCAGTGCGGCTGAAGGCAAGAAGATTGAAACGATTGAAAGTCTAGAAAAGAATGGTCAGCTTTCCAAAGTACAGAAAGCTTGGGTTGACAATCAAGTGCCGCAATGTGGCTACTGCCAGTCCGGCATGGTCATGGCAACAACCGCCTTATTGCGTAACACTCCAAAACCTACAGATGCCCAGATTGATGCTGCCGTCACCAACATCTGCCGTTGCGGAACCTTCCAACAAGTGCGTGATGCTATTCATGCTGTGAGCAAGGCATAAGGAGCGATCATGACTAAAAATACAACTTCTACCAATATTTCACGTCGCCACTTTATTGTTGGATCCAGCGCTATTGCAACTGGATTGGCAATTGGCTTTGATCTATCTTTCATCTCGTCAGCCAATGCTGCAATGGGAACGGGTACTACTTCTATGGCGCCACTGGCAACACCAGAGATTGGTGTTTGGGTGGTGGTAAAGCCAAACGATGACATTGTTGTCCGTATCGTACGCTCTGAAATGGGTCAAGGAACCATCACTGGCCTAGCCCAGATGGTTGCAGAAGAATTACAGTGTGACTGGAAAAAAGTCTCTTATGAGTACCCATCTCCAGCTGATAGTCTCAAGCGTAAGCAAGCATGGGGCAGTTATTCCACTGGCGGTAGTCGCGGTATTCGCACTTCTGAGCAGTATGTCCGCAAGGGCGGCGCAGCTGCTCGCATCATGCTCGTTCAAGCCGCTGCAAACCAATGGAATGTTCCGGCATCCGAGTGTGTTGCTAAGGACAGTGTCATTACACACACACCATCTGGTCGTAAAACCACCTTTGGAAAAGTATCTGTTGCTGCATCCCAGTTAGATGTGCCAAAAGAAATTACGCTTAAAGATCCTAAAGAGTGGACTTTGATTGGTAAGTCAGTGAATCGTATCGACGGTACTGCTGATAAGGTCACCGGTAAGCAGGTTTACGCTATCGACTTAAAGTTGCCTGGCATGCTAGTTGCAACTATTCAGGAGAGCCCAGTATTTGGTGGCAAAGTAAAAAGTTATGACGCTACTAAAGCCTCCAGCATGAAAGGCGTAAAGAAAGTAGTGCAAGTAGGTGATACAGCTATTGCAGTTGTGGCAGAAACATTCTGGCAGGCCAAGATGGGCTTGGATGCAGTTAGCATCATCTGGGATAACGGCGCTAATGGTGATGTTTCTAGTGCTTCCATTAAGAAGATGCTAGAAGAGGGCCTGACTGCGAACGATACATTTGTGGGTAATTCCAATGGTGACGCTAAAGAAGCGATTAGCAAGGCTGCCAAAACCATTGAGGCAACTTACTTTTATCCATTCCTGAACCATGCAACTTTGGAGCCACAAACTGCGACTGCAAAGTGGACGCCAGACTCTTGCGAAGCTTGGGTTCCTACTCAGGATGGTGAAGCTACTCTTGCTGCTGTGATCGCAGCGTCTGGTTTGCCAGCTGAAAAGTGCAATGCTTATAAAGTAAATCTTGGCGGTGGATTTGGACGTCGTGGAGCGTTTCAGGACTACACAACCCAGGCTGTCAACATTGCCAAGCAAATGCCGGGCACTCCGATTAAATTGATTTGGACTCGTGCGGAAGATATGACCCAGGGTCGCTATCACCCGGTCATGATGTGTAAGATGACTGCGGCTATTGATGATAAGAAAAATATCACTGGTCTGAATATGCGTCTATCTGGTCAATCTATTTTGGCAACTGTGCGTCCAGCAGTCGTTGCTGCAAATAAGGGCAAGGATCCAGTGGTATTCCAAGGGTTGGATGCTGCAGGTGAACATGGCATTACCTATAGCTTTCCGAATTTAATGGTCGATCACGCAATGCGTAACACCCATGTGCCTCCCGGTTTCTGGCGCGGCGTGAACGTAAATCAAAATGCTATTTTCTTAGAAACTTTTATGGATGAAATGGCTGAAGCAACGGGTGTAGATGCCGTGGAATTCCGCCGTAAGCACATGGAAAAATATCCACGTGCCATAGCGGTTCTTAATGCAGTGGCAGATGGCATTGGATGGACAAAGCCTGCCAAACCAGGCGTCTTCCGTGGTCTAGCGCAGATGCGTTCATTTGGCAGTTATGTTGCTGCAGCTTGTGAGCTTTCTGTGACCAATGGCAATGAGGTGAAAATTCATCGCATTGTGGCTGCAACAGATCCGGGTTACGTGGTGAATCCTGCGCAAGTTGAGCGTCAAGTTTCTGGTTCCTTTGTTTATGGCTTGTCCGCTCTCTTCGAAGAAGAAATTACGATTGAGAAGGGTGCGGTTGTGCAGAAGAACTTTGATACGTTCAACTCAATTCGTTTATCTCAAATGCCTAAGGTGGAAACCATCATCATCCAAGGTGGCGGTAAAGACTGGGGTGGTGTTGGTGAGCCAACCATTGCAGTTGCGGCACCAGCAGTGCTAAATGCGATCTATCGTGCAACTGGTAAGCGCTTGCGTACCGTGCCATTGAAAAACAGCGGCATTAAGTTAGTGTAATTACTGAAATGAATAGGATGGGATAGATAGTTATGGGTAAGCAGGAATGAGACGAACACTAGCAGCAGTATTGCTAGGGACATCGACTCTTCTCCTGCCTTGCTTGGCGCACTCTCAAACCTGGGTAGGGGATTCGATTGTGAATCCCCTTACTTCTTCACCAGGTGATGTTGCTAGGGGGCGCGCCATTGTGGCAAACCGCCAAGTAGGTTTATGTTTGCTGTGCCATAGCGGGCCATTTCCAGAAGAGCGTTTTCAGGGTAATCTAGCTCCCGACCTGACTGCCAGCGTGGGTCAATCCACCCCCGCCCAATTGCGGGCGAGATTGGTTGATCCAAGTCGTTTTAATTCAATTAGCATCATGCCGGCCTATTACCGTAGCACTGGACTTAATCGTGTAGCCCCTAAGTTTGCCAATCAAACTATCCTTACTGGCCAAGAGATAGAGGACGTCGTTGCCTTTTTAGTAAGCCTTCAATAATCAATCAAAATTACGAAATCAATATGACTGAGTTCAAGCTGAGTTCAAATACTACCAAGCTGAGTCGGCGGATGTATTTATCCGCACTTGGCCTTTTGGGTATCTCAAGCTGGCTAGTGCCGAGTTTGGGTATGGCAAAAAAGCCAGAGGCCATGGAGGCGATCGCAAAAATTGTTGGCTCGAATGCTATCCGCGATGGTCGAGTGAAATTGGTAATTCCACCTTTAGTAGAGAGCGGTAACTTAGTAGTTCTCAAGCTGTCTATAGAGAGCCCTATGACGGCAAATGATTACGTTAAGGCCGTGCATGTCGTCTCAGAGGCAAATCCATTCCCCAATATTTTTACTGCGTATTTCACACCGCGCTCTGGCCGCGCAGAGTTAACTACTCGGGTTAGGTTGGCCGATTCACAACGGGTATGGGCTATTGCACAAATGAGTGATGGTAGCTTTTGGCAGGGATATGCCGATACCTTGGTAACGCTTTCTGCTTGCACGGAGATGATATGAGTAAGACCTCTCGTACCGGCATTACTATGCCAACTCAGGCAAAAAAAGATTCCATTATTGAAATTCGGGCAATCGCCCAGCATGACATGGAGACGGGCTATCGGTATTCAGAGGATGGAAGGCGCATACCTCGTGACATCATTCGCCTGTTTACCTGCCAATACAACGGCGAAGAGGTATTCAGGGCGGATTTTTATCCTGGCATCGGTGCCAATCCCCTCATCATCTTTACAACCGTGGCTGTAGCCTCCGGCACGCTAGTGTTTAAGTGGGTAGGGGATAACGGTTATGAGGCCGTCAACCAAGCGCAAATTACGGTCTCGTGAATCTTCTGGTTTTCTGCTGTCGCTTATTGCCGATATCGGCAATCCTGTTTGGAGTAAATTCCAGTTTTGCGCTTGAGCCTGCAAAAGATACGCGGCAATCAAGCTATCAACTGATGACCGCAGAGAACCAAGCAATGCAAGACGATCCAAACCTTAACCCTGCCTTATTCTGGGTGATGGATGGCCATAGCCTCTGGAAAGAAAAGGCCGGAAAAAAGAATGTGTCTTGTGCGTCGTGCCATGGCGATAGCGCTCAGAAGATGATTGGCGTGGCAACGCAGTTTCCTAAAGTACAAAAAGGAAAATTGCAGACCTTAGAGGGGCAAATTAATCAATGTCGCACGTCACAGCAAGAAGCCCCAGAGTTTGCCTATGAAAGCAAAGAGCTCTTAGCGTTAACGACATATGTGGCGACTCAATCCAAGGGCTTGCCAATCGCTATTCAAGAAACACCTCAGAATAAAAAAGACCTGCAACAAGGTCGCCAATTTTTTAATGAAAGAATGGGCCAACTGAATTTATCTTGCGCCCAATGCCATCAAGATCGTGCTGGCTTGAAGCTAGGGGGAAGTCTGATTCCTCAGGGACATCCAACTGCCTATCCGATTTATCGCATTGAATGGCAGACTATGGGATCTTTGCAAAGACGCCTACGCAACTGTATGAGTGGGGTGCGAGCTAAGCAGTTTGAGTACGGCTCGAAAGAAATGGCTCAGTTAGAGCTGTTTCTGATGTGGCGAGCAAGAGGCATGCCCCTGGAAACTCCAGGGGTCCGCCCATAAGCGCGACTTAGTCTGAGAAGACTACTGAAGTTGCACCGTTAATCAAAACACGGTCATGCAAGTAATAGCGTAGGGCGCGTGACAGTACGGTACGCTCTAAATCACGACCTTTACGAACTAAGTCTTCAGGCGTATCACCATGGGTAACGCGAGTCACGTCCTGCTCAATAATTGGGCCCTCATCCAAATCACTAGTAACAAAGTGTGCGGTAGCGCCGATCAATTTAATACCGCGAGCATGAGCCTGATGGTAGGGCTTAGCACCTTTAAAGCTTGGTAAGAATGAGTGGTGCACGTTAATGCAGCGCCCAGATAATTTGGTAGATAAGTCATCCGACAGAATTTGCATATAGCGCGCCAAAATGACCATGTCCACTTTTGAATCAGCAACGATCTCTAAAAGTTTAGCCTCTTGTGCTGGCTTAGTCTCCGGTGTTACTGGGAGGTGATAAAACGGAATGTCGGCAAAGTCAATGCTGGAGTAGACCTCACGCGGGTGGTTAGAAACGATTCCGCAAATAATCATTGGCAATTCGCCGATACGCCAGCGATAGAGAAGATCTACTAGGCAATGATCTAGCTTAGATGCCATGATCAGTACGCGTTTTAAATCTTTCACTGCACGCAAGTCCCAAGTGAGATCAAAACGTTTAGCGATCTCTACAAAGCCAGCTCTCAAAGTTTTGCTATCAGCACTACAGCTGAAGCTCACGCGCATAAAGAAGCGCTTGGAAGCCTTGTCATCGAACTGCTGAGCCTCTTCGATGTCACCACCCAATTCAAAGATATAAGTTGAAACTGCGGCAACAATCCCTGGTCGATTAGGGCAGGTGAGTGTGAGGTAGTAATTTTCTGTAGTCATGGCTCAAGTGGGTGGAAAGATTGCGAATAAGGCGTAATTTTAGACTGCTTACTTAGAAGTAGTCGGGCTATCTGCTGGGCCTGGATAAGGCTCGCTCATATCTTTGATGGTGGGAACGGGAATATCGCTGCAAATGGGTTTAGGCCCTAGGGCATTGAGGAAGTTGCAGTCTTGTTTGGTTGCTGCCGAAGCTGCGTGCTCTAAGGGTGATTTTCCGGTGGTAGCGGTAGAGACGGCACTTGCTGCCGTTGAGGGATTGGCTACCGCTACGGAAACAGCAGCAGTACCAGCAGAGCTGGCTACGCTAGTTGCTGAGCCTCCTAGGGCTAAAAGAGGGGCTGCGCAGCCAGTCATATTGAGGCAAAGAGCGATGCCTCCAAGGGTCACTCCTACATTAAAGCAAAAAGCAGACCAGCCCGAAAGGTTTGGTCTGCTTGAATCCACTTTGGTTTCTTTGGATTTAGTTACGCTTACAAACAACGTTGAATACTCCTGCTGCCCAGGATTCACTAACAACGGGTTCAAATTCACTATCTGGAGTTTTGTTATCTGAAACTACCTTGCCGCTACCTTTATTTCCAGCGAACTCTTTATATTCGATTGGACGGTAGCTAATTGCAGGGCAGTTGTATTCATTGATACCAATGATTGAACTAACGGGCTGTTTTGTTTTTGGATTCACGCCAGGCTTTTTAAAATCGAGCATCGACATGATCTGCGCTTTTTCGCCAGAGGCACTAACGGTATCTAAGTCTACATAAACTACCATCACCGCATTCGATCCCAATTCTTTCCACTCAGCGAAGCTGCTCGAGAAAGGCAATAGGGAGAGGGCAGTGAAAATGGAGAGTGCGTGTATTTTTTTCATAATAAATAGCGTTTTTAATCAATCAGTTAAACCCAGACTGGGCCTTTAGGTCTTATTCTAAACTCCCCAGCTTATTTCTCCTTAATATTCAGATCTAGTTGCCGACTGACCTTTGCAGGCTTCATTTGCAGGGGAAGATATTCATTGCGAGCCCATAGCCCACTCATGTTGCGGTAGAGCTTGTTCTGTACCCAGCCAGATTGCCCTGATTGATAAATGAATAGGGACTGCTCTAAGTCAGAGAGATCGAAGAGGGTGCGTAGACTAGGAGCCTGCTTGGTTTCAAACGGATTGTCGGCTCTGAGAAGCTCAAGGCGCCCTACGTTGATGCTAAAGCTGTCTCCCGGAAAAGCTTGCGTCAAATTAAAGAAGCTGCCAAGGAGGGGAACCTTGCTAAATGGGCGGTGCTCCGAGACTGCCAGATGTGCATTGCCCCACATCCAGTTTTTAGGATTATTGCCAAATTGAGCGCTCAGCTGTTCAAGCGCTTTATCAAACGCTGCATTGGAGGCGTCGGTACAGCTTTCAATCTGTTCAGTTTGTGGATCATTGCACCAAGGGCTATTGGGGTTTTGTAATTGCAGAATCAGAGGGTGTCTAAAGTTACGCGCCCCATAATTTTCGGTAAATAGATATCCTAGACGTGAAAAGAGTTTGCGCGAGAGTTGATCAGCCCAGGCATTAAATATCAGTGCGCCAGTACTATCGGTCTTCATATCGCCATCAAAGTTTTTGCTGAGTTCAATAGCTTGTTGTGCCAAAGGGTGTTTTGATTGGGCAGATTTAAATAATTCCAATAATGGTGTGGCGCCCAAAGATAGAGTGTCTGCTTGCATGGATTTCATGGAAGCGAGATCGTGTACTGACTTACTTTTTATCAGTTCCACAATTCTGTCGTAGCGTGTTGGTAGATCCCAATCGCCAGTAAGCGGGTTTGGATCATTGCTAGCTAATATTCTTTGGTTTGCTGTCGCGATCCAGTTTGAATCTGGGTTATTGCTACTTGGCAACTGGTCAAATGGGACGTTCCCAGCCCAGTCATATTGCCTCTCCCAGCCTAAGGCCGGTGCTACGCCGTATAAGCCTTGGTGCAAGGTACGCTTGGGCGCAACACCAGCCGTCTGAAGTGAAATATTTCCATCTACATCTGCCATCACGACGTTTTGCATTGGGGCGTAGTTTTTGCGTAAGGCTTGCTTAAATGCATCCAAATCTTTGGCGTGATTCATATCCAGTAAACCAGCAACAGACTGATTTTCAAGATCCAGCGCAGTCCAGCGTAAAGCTAGGGCAAAGCGATCAGTATCAATAGCACGTTTTGCTCGTGCATAAGATTCAGAGATCACCGGCCCATGTCGAGTCTCTTTGACCAAAAAACGAAGCGGTGGTTCGCCTTTGATATCGATGATTTCTTGGCGAACTTTAAAAGATAGTGAACCCTCTGGACCTCGATACGCGCCAGGATTTTTGGGGTCCAACTGCTCAATATATAAATCCTGAACATCGGGGCCTGTGTTTGTGAAGCTCCAGGCAAATTTATCGGTGCGACCTAGTACTACCGCTGGAATACCAGGTAAGGTGGCGCCTATGACATTGAGCCCAGGAGCCTCCAAATGAGCCATATACCAAATCGCTGGCGCTGACAGCCCTAGGTGTGGATCATTGGCCAGCAAAGGCTTACCTGAGGTAGTTAGCTTCCCGTTGAGCGCCCAATTGTTGGAGCCGACACCATCTTTTCCTCCCGGAATTTCATTGATAGCCAATTCCGTTGCTGGCAACTTCTTCGACTTTTGATCTCGGGCCAATGGATTGGGATTAAAGACATTGATATCCCGATACATCTTGGCAAAGTCAACATTACTCACTGGCTCACCTGGCGTATATGCCGGCATCACTTCCCATACTTGCTTGGTCGTTAAGAATTGCGAGAGTTCAAGGCGTTGCAATTCTTTATGCCAGTTACCGCCAAGATCGAGTGCCATCATCAACATCCATGCCACGCTATCGGAGGGCGACCAATGGCCCGGCTTGGAGCCAGTTAAAAAGTATTCAACTGGTAGCGCCCAGCCCAAGTGAGCATTGCCAGCATTGACACCATCTGCATAGGCTTGCAGTAATCGCTTGCTGGCTATAGGGTAGCGATCAAATTGTTTTTCAGCGGCATGCTTAATACCTAGCGTACGAATAAAGCGATCAATTGCAAGAGTTTCTTTGCCGAGGATTTCTGAGAGTCGCCCACTAGATAGTCGACGATTAATTTCCATTTGCCAAGAACGCTCGCTCGCATGCAAATAGCCCAGAGCAAAGAGTGCGTCTGTAGAGCTTTTTGCCTGAATATGGGGGATATCACTTTCATCAAAGGTGATGGCAACCGAATCTCCGAGAGATTTAATGATCCGCTTGCCGGAAGGGTTGGTTTGAGCTGAAACCAAGTAGAAGACTCCAGCTGCGACGATGAATACCAACACCCCAGAACCAAGCCAAAAGATCGCTTTAAATAGGGTTTTAAGACCAGGGCTTAAATTAGCTATTTTCATGGGAATAGTTTAGTGGGTTCGCCCTGGCTTCAAGCTCAGGCTTGATGAATGCAGGCTTCAGGCCTTCAATGACTCTTGCATGCTAAAATTTTGCTTGTCTTGGTTTATTTAGTACGGCTTTATTGCTCGTGCGAGCCCGAGTGGTGAAATCGGTAGACACAGCAGATTTAAAATCTGCCGACTCAAAAAAGTCGTGCCGGTTCGATTCCGGCCTCGGGCACCAATCGATTGATTTCAGGCATCCTTGAAATACCTCCACACTTTTCTCTTATTTTTGTTTGTCGCCCCTTGCCTGGCTGCGGAACCTCTGATTTTCATTTGTGAGCGCGCGGAAAAGAATTACACCGAGACCTACGAATTGAAGGTCATTCCTGCCTCAAAAATTCAGAAGGCAAAAGTCTTTGTAGATAGTCGAGATTTAGATCAATCCGATGAGTTGGGTAGACAGGCTGTTAAGACTGTCCTCATCACCGAATCGACTGTTCTGATTTCGATGGATGCCAACTTTCCACCAGAGAATTTTGATGGGGTTCAGTATGGAGCTGGTTCAGTAAGTACGGCGATTGCAATTAACCGATCTACCGGTCAGCTTCGAAAAGCAGAGACCGTTAAAGGTGGAATTCTCTCAGCAACTCTCGGTGAGGGTACGAAGACCTATCAAGAGCAATGTACTGCCACTAAAAAGCCTTAGTTAGGCTCGGTCACAAATCCTAATTTGGTTAAGCCGGCACGGCGCGATGCAGCTAGCACCTGGGCAACATATTCATACTTCACGGACTTATCTGCACGCAAATTGATTTCTGGTTGTGGCTCTTTCTGAGCCGCTTTCTCGGCGTAGCCATCAAAAGTTTTTAAATCAATTGGCGTGCTATTCCAAAATATTTGACCTTGAGCATCAATAGAGAGTTGCACTGACTCAGGTTTAACTTCATTCCGTACGCTATTGGCTTTTGGCAGTTCAACTTTTACCGCTTGTTGAATCACTGGCAAGGTAATGATGAAAATAATTAAGAGCACCAACATGACATCCACCATCGGAGTCATGTTGATTTCGGCCATGATGCCGCTTTCTTCTTGATCGTTCTGAAGATTAAAAGACATGTTTATTCTCCGGACTTCACGCGGGCGCCGGTTACAAAGTAAGCGAGGAGATCATTGCCAAAGCGATTAAGATCGGCCACCAATAATTTATTTGCGCGGTTAATCGCATTAAAGCCTAGCACCGCTGGAATTGCCACAGCCAAACCTAAAGCAGTCATGATGAGTGCTTCGCCAATTGGGCCGGCAACTTGATCAATCTGTGCGCTACCTGAGCTGCTGATGGCGATCAAGGCATGGTAGATGCCCCATACAGTTCCAAACAAGCCAATGAACGGTGCAGTTGCGCCGGTTGAACCCAAGAAGGTGAGGCCTTTTTGGAGCTGTGCAGCAACACCATCAATACTATTCTTGAGGCTTCTTGCCATCCACTCGGAGTAGTTCAGGGTTTGCAAAAGTTCACGATGATTGGTCGATTGACTTTGGTGGTGAGTAGAGGCGCCGCTTGCTGCTTTGGCAATCTGATAGTAAGGGTTGCTTGCATGACTAGTAAATGCATTTAAACCTTGGTCGTACGACGTGGCGCGCCAAAACTGATCGAGCTCAGGTTTGAGTTTGCGCAAATTACGCAAATCCCAAAAGCGAGAGAGCAAAATCACCCAAGTCACAATCGAGCAGATGAGAAGTGCTAGTGCAACAAAGCGCGTAATTGCATCGCCCTCAAGCCATAAATTTGCTAAGCCAAATGGTGTATTCATAATATTTAATTCTTTAAATTGAATTTAATTAAAAGGTTGGTAGAAATTCTTTGGGGCGAACCATTTACTAAAAATGGCTTAAAGCGATAACGACGACCAATCTCTGTTGCTGCTCGATCCAACCTTGGGAAGGAGCTGGAGCGTAACAAGGCTACATCCTCAACACTGCCAGATTCATCAATAATCAATCTCACAACCACCTCACCTTGCTCCCCAGATCTTTTTGAGAAAGAAGGGTAGTAAGCGTCAGCATCAGGCTGATATACGACAACCAGTTTACCAATATCAGTCTGAATCGGTGTGCCGCTAGATCCAGAGGTAGTAGCGGGTGCAACCGTGGCATTTGGGGCTTGCGATTCACTTTTAGACTGCTGAGGCGTTGGCGGGGTTGCAGCCTGTTGTTGTGTTTGTGGTGTTGGGGCCTGGGTGGATTTTTCATCCACAGCTTTCTTTTTTTGTTCTTGCTTGGGCTTTGGCGGGGGCGCAGCTGGAGTGGCTTGGGGTTGCTTGGCGGCCTCTGGACTTACCAGGTTGGCCATGACTCGCGCGTCATCGAGCTGGTTATCGTTGTCAGGCTTCATGCTACTTTGAAAGCCAATTAAAAACAGTAGATGCAAGGCAACCACAATGCCAATGATGATGCGTTCGGTTTTGTCGAAAGGCAGGCGCGAGTTTAGTTGACTTAAAAAGGTGTTCATCTAAAAGTGCTCACCAATTGCGACTCAATACGGTGTTCATCCAAATCGGATTGCATCAGTTCTTGCGCCATTTGATGCAAGGTTTCTGCATCCTTACTGCTGATGAATTTAATGGAGCCATGTTCACCATCATCTAATTGCTTGCCTTGCGCTTCCAACTTTCTTTTGAGTTGGCGCACTACTGCATCACTGGTATCAATGAGGTTAATTGAATCCCCGAGCAGTTTGCGAATGGCTTTGCGCAAGAATGGGTAGTGCGTACATCCCAATACCAGGGTATCTGCACCAGCATCCTGAATGGGCTCTAGATGCTCTGCAAGCAGTTCTAAAGTTTCTTCGCCATTAGCTTGGCCCGCTTCAATTAGTGGCACTAAACCAGCACCAGCTTGTTTAACAAACTGACAATTGGGCAGGGTGGCTAGTAAGGCGCTAAATTTATCGCTCTTGAGTGTGGCCTCGGTTGCAAGAACGCCAACAATGCCATTGGTCGATTGCATTGCTGCAGGCTTGATGCCGGGTTCTACCCCGATGATCGGAATATTACACAGTTCATCGCGAATATCAGCAATCGCTTCAGCGGTAGCAGTGTTACACGCAACCATAATCGCATCGCATCCCTGTGCTGCTAAATATTGGCATAACTCCATACTGCGTGAAGCAATCCATTCGCTGGATTTTTCTCCATAAGGCGCATTGATGGAGTCTGCTAAATAAATATAGTCATGCTCGGGAAGCTGGCGCAGAGCCTCATCCAAAATGGATAAGCCTCCAACGCCAGAATCAAAAACCCCGATGAGTGCCAAGTAAAGGTCGCTTAACTAAGGGCAGTTATTTCGATGAATAAATGATGCACGAATTGGCTTAAGCAATCTTGACTGGAATGCCGCCAATCTTCGCTTGCCATTCTTTAGGACCTGTCTCATGCATCGAGATGCCAGCGGAGCTAACCGCTACTGTTACTGGCATGTCTTTGACATCGAATTCATAAATGGCTTCCATGCCCAGATCAGCAAAGCCAACTACCTTCGCTGTCTGAATGGCCTTAGAAACTAAGTAAGCAGCGCCACCAACAGCCATCAAGTAGGCAGATTTATGTTTCTTGATGGCCTCGATTGCAGTAGGACCACGTTCTGCTTTACCAATCATCGAGATCAAGCCGGTTTGAGCCAGCATCATCTCAGTGAACTTATCCATGCGAGTTGAGGTGGTTGGGCCTGCTGGACCAACTGCTTCGCCGCCTACTGGATCAACTGGGCCAACGTAATAGATGACACGGTTTTTAAAGCTCACTGGCAATTCTTCGCCTTTGGCAAGCATGTCTTGAATACGTTTATGTGCTGCATCACGACCGGTCAAAATTTTGCCGTTGAGTAGCAGTGTTTCGCCTTCTTTCCAGCCGGCTACTTCTTCGGCAGTCAGAGTATCTAGGTTCACACGTTTTGATTTTTTGGTATCTGGAGTCCAAGTCACATCCGGCCAATCCGATAATGAAGGCTTTTCTAATATCGCTGGGCCATCGCCATGCAAGTGAAAATGTACGTGACGGGTGGCGGCACAGTTCGGAATCATCGCCACTGGCAATGAAGCAGCGTGCGTTGGGTATTCCATGATCTTGATATCGAGAACTGTAGCCAAACCACCAAGGCCTTGTGCGCCAATACCAAGCTGATTGACCTTCTCGTACAGCTCTAAGCGTAACTCTTCAGCGCGAGTCTTCGCACCTCGTACGATCAACTCTTGAATGTCTACCGGACCCATCAATGATTCTTTAGCCATCAACATGGCTTTTTCTGGAGTTCCACCAATACCGATACCTAGAATGCCAGGAGGGCACCAGCCAGCACCCATCGTTGGGACAGTTTTGAGTACCCAGTCTACGATCGAGTCAGAGGGATTGAGCATGACCATCTTGGCTTTGTTTTCAGAGCCACCACCCTTAGCTGCGCAAATAACCTCGACATCATCACCGGGGACAATTTCGTAATGAACGACGGCGGGGGTGTTGTCGCCAGTGTTTTTGCGTTTACCTGCTGGATCGGCTAATACGGAGGCGCGTAATGGGTTCTCTGGGTTCATATAAGCCCGACGAACGCCCTCGTTCACCATCTCGGTTACGCTCATGGTGGCATCGCCCCACTGCACGTTCATACCAATCTTGAGAAAAACGACTGCAATACCGGTGTCCTGACACATCGGGCGGTGACCCTCTGCGCACATGCGGCTGTTGGTCAAAATCTGCGCAATCGCATCCTTGGCGGCGGCACCTTGCTCCAGCTCATAAGCCTTGCCCATGGCGGAGATGAAGTCTTTTGGGTGGTAATAAGAGATGAACTGGAATGCGTCTGCAACGCTTTGAATGAGGTCGTTTTGTTTGATATTGGTCATGGTTTTAGGCTTAATTGTGTAAGGTTTTTTCTATTTTAAGGGTTTGCCATAGAGCAAATCCAGCGTGTTTTCACTTATCTTATTAGCTCTAGGGGATGCGTCTCCCTAACTCTGCGCTTTTTTTGCGGAAAAAGACGACTGATTATTGAATAGAAGGGCTGTGAAGCATGGAACCATTGATGCAAGAAAACCGCGTATTTAACCCACCTGCAGACTTCGTTAAATCTGCCGCCATTCCTGGAATGGAGGCTTACAACAAGCTTTGTGCTGAAGCGAATAGTGATTATGACGGTTTCTGGGGTCGTCTTGCAAAAGAAAATATCTTCTGGAAAAAGCCTTTCACCAAAGTCCTCGATGAATCTAAAGCCCCTTTTTATAAGTGGTTTGAAGATGGCACAACCAATGCTTCCTACAACTGCTTAGATCGCCAAGTTGAAAACGGCCTGGGTAGCAAAACTGCAATTATTTTTGAGGCTGATGACGGTACCGTTACTAAAGTAACTTACCAAGAAATGCTTGAGCGCGTTTGCAAGATGGCTAATGCGTTGCGCAAAATGGGCATCAAATCTGGCGACCGCGTCATCATTTACATGGCAATGACGATCGAAGGTATTGTTGCGATGCAAGCTTGCGCCCGTATTGGTGCAATTCACTCGGTCGTGTTTGGTGGATTCTCTGCTCAAGCTTTGCGTGATCGTATTGTTGACGTAGGCGCGGTAGCGGTGATCACTGCTGACGGACAGTTCCGCGGTGGTAAATCCCTGCCATTGAAGGCGATTTGCGATGAAGCGCTCTCAACCGGCGAGTGCGGCAATGTAAAACATGTCATCGTGAGCAAGCGTACCGGTACTGACGTAGCTATGACGGCTGGTCGTGATGTTTGGATGCAAGAGATCGTGGCGAATGAGGCTACTACTTGCGAGCCAGAGTGGGTCAGCGCTGAGCACCCATTATTTATTCTTTACACATCCGGTTCAACAGGTAAGCCAAAAGGTGTACAACACTCCACTGGTGGATATCTCTTGTGGGCAATTCTCACAATGAAGTGGACTTTTGATATCAAGCCTAATGATGTGTTCTGGTGTACTGCCGACATTGGCTGGGTAACAGGCCACTCCTATATTACTTATGGCCCACTCGCAGTAGGCGCCACTGAGATTGTGTTTGAAGGTGTTCCAACTTATCCAAACGCTGGCCGTTTCTGGGACATGATCCAAAAACACAAGGCAACGATTTTCTATACTGCCCCAACTGCTATCCGTTCATTGATCAAGGCATCTAGTAACGATCCAGCAGTGCATCCAAAGAGTTACGACTTGTCTTCATTGCGCCTCTTGGGTTCAGTCGGCGAGCCGATCAATCCAGAAGCGTGGATGTGGTACTACGAGAATGTGGGTGGTTCACGTTGCCCAATCGCAGATACTTTCTGGCAAACCGAAACTGGTGGCCACATGATTTCACCATTGCCTGGCGCAACACCCATGATTCCGGGCTCTTGCACATTGCCATTGCCAGGTATTCAGGCTGCGATTGTGGATGAGGCTGGTGCAGACGTTCCGAATGGCCAAGGCGGTATCTTGGTTGTCAAGCGTCCATGGCCTTCTATGATTCGTACCATTTGGAATGATCCAGATCGTTTTGTGAAATCCTATTTCCCAGAAGAGTTGGGCGGCACTTTGTATTTAGCAGGTGACGGTGCAATCCGTAACAAAGAGACAGGCTACTTCACTATTACTGGTCGTATCGATGACGTCTTGAACGTTTCCGGTCACCGCATGGGTACGATGGAAATCGAATCTTGCTTAGTAGCCAATCCATTGGTTGCCGAAGCTGCCGTAGTGGGTCGTCCTGACGATATGACTGGCGAAGCAATTTGCGTATTCGTAGTTCTTAAAGGTGGTCGTCCAACTGGCGATGAGGCTAAGAAGATTGCAACTGAATTACGTAACTGGGTAGGTAAAGAGATTGGCCCAATCGCTAAACCGAAGGATGTACGTTTTGGCGATAACTTGCCTAAGACCCCTTCTGGCAAGATCATGCGTCGCTTGCTGCGCGTGATTGCTAAAGGTGAAGAGGTTACCCAAGATACTTCAACCCTTGAGAATCCAGCTATTTTGGATCAACTTAAAGAAGCTAGCTAATTCTGATTGATTAGCGTCATCAGGTAGTTTTAGGCCGGTCACTCAAAGAGTGCCGGCCTATTTTCTTTGCTCTGAGTGATAATCGAACCATGCGTATTCGTTCTGAATCAAAAACAACAGGCT
>JACCDG011889145.1_pt1 | contig 37763 bp, 40 predicted proteins | sample 7442471 | NCBI WGS metagenome assembly JACCDG01 (sample SAMN15323444, study PRJNA562643) | freshwater metagenome | isolation source: river surface water | place: USA:Blue River Watershed | collected 2017-08-17 | reverse complement strand
ACTGCACCAGGTGCTGCAAGAGTACGAAGAGAAGAATTCAGTAAAGATTGGAAGTGTGTATCTTACTGGCGGAGCCACATTATTCCCAGGTATTGAAATAGTGCTTAAAGATGTGCTCAATCGAGATGTCGTCCGCACAAATGCATTTGCAAAAGTTTCATACCCTGCTTTTATGCAGGATACCATCAAAGAAATAGCCCCATCCTTTACTGTTGCTCTTGGCGCTGCCCTGCGAGCATTTGAATAACTTTCCACAGTGTCCTAAACCGATTTTTTTATTGCACCGTATAATGTATCTATGCCAAATACTCCATCAAGCAGCTCTTTCATTCCAAGGCAAGGACCCGCTAAACGTTCACGTCAGGTGGTGTCCCGCCAGGTGCACTTATTTACAGTATTAAGTTACGTACTATTTTTTGGAGCCCTCGCAGCTTCTTTAGGAGTTTTTCTGTATGAACGACATACTGAGACACAGCTGAGAGGGGAAGTCGTGGCTCTCGATACTGCCATTGCAAATTTCAGTCTAGAAAAGATGGAGCAGGTAAAAGCGTTTAATGCACGCCTCATCCAAGCTGAAGATAGGATCACTAATAGCGTATCGGCGGTTTCAATTTTTGAATCGCTTGAGGGCTCTACAGCGCAAGCTGTATCTTTAGAATCTTTAACATTAAAACGTTCAGGGGATGAGAAGTTCCTGCTTACGGCAGAGGTTAATACTGACACGTTTGATTCAACGCTGTTCCAAAGAGGTCTTTATGAAAGAAATCCTATTATTGAAACGGTTTCGTTTACTGACGTTAGTCTCGGTGAATCAGATAGCGAAGAAGATACACCACGCTCAGGCGTGTCATTCAAAGCAGAGCTTGAAGTACCCGTGGCTGCAGTACCCTATGCTCCTTCGGGAACAAATGTCCCGGTAACGGACAATACAGTAGTTGAAATAGGTACCTCAACTGCGTCTCTGGCAAGTTCGACGGAATCATTACCAGCTAACGAAACGAGCATATGATGCCTACCGGACTATTCTCCCAAATCGCACTTATTGTTCTCTCAGTGGGAATTATATTTACGTACATTACTCCGACCCTCGACGAGGTAAAAAAGACGCAAGACACTATAGGGGTGTACCAAACCGAACGAGGGAAGGTTTCTGAAGTAAATACAAAACTTGATCAGGTTGCTAGTAGATTAAACAGCATTAGTGTAGATGATCAACGCAAACTGCTTACCTATATGCCTGATAGCGTAGATACAGTAATGGTCCCACGTGACATTAAGGCAATTGCTGATAAAAATGGCCTAGCACTTGGTCAAGTTACCTATGTTGGTGCAGAAGAGCCGGCGCTCGCTTCTACTTTTGTTGATCCGTCTATGTTGGCGGCGGTTACACCTACTTCTTTTGACCCAGAAGCGCATACATTCTCAGTTGAGTTTGAAGCTTCATATGAGCAGGTGAAACAATTTCTAAAAGACATTGAACAAAACGCATATCCACTTGAAGTGCACGATCTTACAATTGAACGGACCGAAGGGGGCTTTCTTTCTGTCGACATGAAAGTTGTTACCTACGACAGAATTACACCACCACCACCGATTGATCCAAGTTTAGTAGTACCAGTAACATCATAGGTATGGGTAATCTTTTCAAAAATATTACATTAACACTAGGTATTATTACGGTTATTTTCGGAGGATATTATCTATATGTAGAACAAGCAAACTCATCGCTTGATGCTATGGGAGCGGAACAGTCTCTTCAGACAATGCTTTCAAACACTTCGGTTTTCATTGCGCATAGTCAAGAACTAGATCAAATTAACTTAGACCTCACTTTGTTTGAAGATCAACGTTTCCGATCCCTCCGACTATACACACAGCCAATTGAAGATCAGGCGACTGGTCGAAGCAATCCGTTTAGTGACGCTAATCAATAACATACGCTATGGATCCGCTGCAAATACTTCGCGAGCGTGGTCAAGTAGAAGCCTCATTTATTGATAAGGCGGCTCAAATGGTCCTCGAAACAGGTCGGTCACACGAATCTGTCTTTTTGGAGCTCGGCATGTCATCTGAGGATGTACGAAACTTTTTTGCGGACTACTATCAAGTTCCTTCTTTTGTGTTACCAGAAGGCTTCTCGGTAGGGCAAGATATTCTCGGATATATACCGCAGGAGTCGGCAGTGCACTACCGCACCATGCCGCTCTTTATTGAGGACGATGTGCTGGTTGTTGGGACAAGTAATCCTGACGATCTTCAGATGCGAGAAGCGTTAAACTTCATTAGTACGAAGTTTAATAAACCGTATCGGCTGGTATACATGCTTGATGCGGACGTCACGAAAGCACAGGAGTTTTATGCAAACCTGGTGGGAGATGTAGAGGTGGCGCTTGAAAATATTGATAAGTTAGAAAACGACCTCGACGCTGAAATTGCCGCAACAGGCGATGGTGATGGCTCCAAAAAAAGCAGCGGTGAACTTGATCATATTGAAGAGGATGCACCGGTTACTAAAATTGTAGCAACGATCCTCCGGTATGCAGTGGACGGAAAAGCATCAGACATTCATATCGAACCAAGTAGAACAAAAGTTGGAGTACGTTTTCGCGTTGACGGCGAATTAGTTAAGAGTCTCGAGCTGCCCAAAAACGTACATATGGCAGTTGTTGCTCGAGTAAAGATACTTTCTTCAATGCGTCTTGATGAACGTCGACGTCCGCAAGACGGTCGCTTCTCAGCCACATTTGATGATAGAAAAATCGATTTTCGTGTTTCGGTATTACCGACTAGCTTTGGTGAAAAAGTGGTAATGCGTATTCTTGACAATGATAAAGGTGTAAAGAACCTCGAAGAGACTGGAATCTCAAAAGAGCACCTGGCTGTAATTCGAAGAATGGTTCATGAGCCGTACGGAATTATTCTCATTTCAGGACCGACGGGATCTGGTAAGTCAACCACACTGTACGGCATGTTGGGTGAGGTAGATAAAGCGTCGCAGAACGTCCTGTCACTTGAGGATCCAATTGAATATTCTATCGAGGGAGTAAGTCAATCACAAGTTCGTCCAGAGATCGGGTATACGTTTGCGGCAGGACTCAGAGCTGCGCTTCGTCAGGACCCCGACATTATCATGGTGGGAGAGATCCGAGATAAGGAAACAGCGCAGTTGGCTATTCAGGCGGCTCTTACTGGGCACTTGGTGTTGTCTACCATTCACACCAACAATGCTATTGGGGTTATTCCCCGGCTTATTGATATGGGAGTCGACCCGTATCTCATTGCGCCAACACTAAAACTCGCGATTGCACAGCGCCTGGCTCGAAAGCTGTTTAACGGAGAGGGAACTGAAGAAGAAATATCACCAAGTACTAAAATGATGATTGACGAAACGTTCAACACACTTCCGGAAAAGTATCATAGTCGTATTCCACAAGGGACAACATTTATGCATCCGAAGCCAGGCCCACAATCAGCCACTGGCCTCAAGGGTCGTACAGCTGTATCTGAAGTACTTGAAATCACCGATGAAATCCAGGAGCTTATTCTAAGAAATGCCTCAGAAGAAGAATTTTTCCAGACTGCGCGTAAAAATGGTTTTGTCACCATGTATGAGGACGCAATTGTAAAAGCTCTTAATCATGAGATTCCGTACGAAGAAATGAATGTCTTTAGAAGTAAAGTTGGGAGCGAACAGCCCGATTCTCTTCTGGAGAAAGGCCCTGTCGATAACCAGTTCGATGAGTTCATTTTTGAAGATATAATGAAAGATGATGAAACTACTACTGGTTGACGATGACGCATTCTTGCGCGACATGTATGGCATGAAGTTTTCAGAGTGTGGGCATACTGTCGATACTGCCGAAAATCCCACAACGGCATTAAACAAGCTGTCACAGGCTCAAGATTTTGACGCTATTTTACTCGATATGGTTATGCCAGGTATGACCGGCGTTGAAATGATTGATGCTATCAAAACCCAGTTTCCCGAGATGAAGGCAAAATTTATTGTGCTTTCAAATCAGGGTCAGTCTGATGACATTGAAAAGGCGATGGCAGCCGGTGCACTTGGGTACATTATTAAAGCGGAGTCTATTCCCAGCGATGTGGTTAAAAAGGTCGAGGAGTTAGTTAAGAAATAATATATGGCTGTAGATTACAAAAGAGAATTGCAAGCACTCATTGAGCTCATTGTTGCAGAAAAAGCATCAGACTTACATTTTTCAGTCGGGGCTCATCCGCTGATTCGCGTTGCGGGTTCTCTGATCCCGCTCGTCAAAAAGCCTATTCTTACTGATGCAGATATTAATGCTTTTGCCCGCATTCTCTTACGAGAAGATCAGTACCAACGATACTTAGAGTTTAATGAAATAGACTTTTCATTTGAAAGCGCAGAGGGTGTACGCTTCCGAGGTAATTCATTTTATCAACGCGGTAAGATGGGTGTTGCGCTTAGACTCATTCCGAATGTTATTCGTAACTTTGAAGAACTAAATCTCCCACAAATTCTCGAAAGTTTTACCCAACGACCACAAGGATTTTTCTTGTGTGTGGGACCGGTTGGACAAGGAAAGTCAACCACGCTTGCTGCCATGGTGAACATGATTAACAAAACCAGATCGGAACATATTGTGACCATCGAAGATCCAATTGAGTACGTGTACCAGGAAGAAAAAGCTCTCATTGATCAGCGCGAGGTTGGCATTGATACCAAGAGTTTTGAGCTCGCACTCACGGCTGCACTACGGCAAGACGTTGATGTTATTTTGGTGGGTGAAATGCGAAATACCGAAACCATCGCCGCTGCAGTGACTGCCGCCGAAACTGGACATTTGGTCTACTCAACGCTACACACCAACGATGCAGCTCAGACTATTAACCGTATTGTCGACTCGTTTCCAGCCGCACAACAAGCGCAGGTTCGAGTACAGTTGGCGAGTTCTCTCATTGCTATCTTTTCTCAACGACTCATCCCACATATTTCAGGTGGCCTTGTTCCAGCGTATGAGCTTCTTATTAATAATAATGCGGTAAGTAACCTCATTCGTGAAAACCGTATTCATGAGATTCCGTCAGTAATTGAGACTGGTCTTGAGCAAGGGATGATTGATATGAATCGTTGTCTTGTCAGGCTAGTTCAAAATGGTGACATTACTGTTGAGAATGCATTTTCTCATTCAGTTAACCCAAAAGGCCTTGAACGCCTTCTGTAAACACGCGTATGTTATTTACTTATAAAGCAATTGATACTACAAATATTCAGCGCGAGGGAACTGTTGAGGCTCCTACAATCGACGCGGCAATTGGTGCGGTACAAAAAAGAGGCTATACCATTATTTCAATTGATGAAGTGAAAGCCAATCAAGGCCTGGCTGGGTTGATGCAAATCAAGTTCTCGTTTTTCAAGTCTATTTCCAATAAGGACATAGTTATTCTTTCGAGACAGATTGCTACGCTATTTCAAGCGCAAGTGTCCCCGCTTCGAATCTTTCGACTACTCTCGGCTGAAGTTGAGAATGACCAGCTGCGACTTACGCTCAATCAAATTGTTGAAGACTTGCAAGCGGGAAATTCAATTTCTCGCTCGCTCGCTGCTCATCCTCATGTGTTTAGTCCGTTTTATGTAAACCTTGTTCGCGCTGGAGAAGAGTCGGGTTCTCTCGAGAAATCCTTCAATTATTTGGCTGACTACCTCGATAGACAGTACGAGGTAGCAGCAAAAGCACGAAATGCATTGGTATACCCGGCCTTCGTTATCACCATCTTTTTTGCCGTTATGGGCTTGATGCTTACGCTGGTAATCCCAAGTATCGCTAAAATTCTTACTGAGGCTGGTCAAGAGCTACCAATCTACACCCGGATTGTTATCGGACTATCTGATTTTATGGTTAATTACATCGGAATTATTCTGGTGTTGTTCTCATTTGGCGGAGCTGCTTTTTGGCGGTTTTCAAAAACCAGTGTTGGTAAGCGTACTATCGATGAGTTTATGATTTCCATTCCATATATCGGAGATTTACAACGTAAGCTCGTGCTGACGAGAATCTGTGACAACATGGCTACCATGCTCTCAAGCGGTATTTCCATCGTACAGGCTATCGAAGTAACAGCGGACGTCGTAGATAATCTTGTCTATAAAGAAATTTTGCAATCAGCGCTTATTGAAGTAAAAGGAGGTCGCTCATTTGCTGATTCAATTGGGGAGTACTCACAGATCCCTAGTGTGTTAGCGCAAATGGCTAAGGTGGGTGAGGAAACAGGAAGTCTCGCAAATATTCTTACAACCCTTTCGAACTTTTATAGACGTGAAGTTAACAATGCTGTCGATAGTCTCATTGGTCTCATTGAGCCGGCTATGATTGTGATGCTTGGTCTTGGTGTTGGTGTCTTGCTTGCGTCTGTTCTCTTGCCAATCTACAATCTCACGAGTTCTATCTAGTTAGAATCTAAAAAGAAACACGCCGCTGATGCAGCGGCGTGTTTCTTTTCCACATGTAGTAATCCAATAATGGCACACACGCGTATAATTAATGTAGCTACGCACAACGTAGGCTGACACTTCTATCACACAGCTGATGATGGAAGCGCTTATAACAATTAATTTATTTTACACGTATGAAAACACACTCAAGAGGTTTCACCCTCATTGAACTCCTCGTCGTAATCGCTATCATCGGTATTCTTGCCTCGGTAGTATTGGCGAGCTTGAACTCAGCGCGAGCAAAGGGAAGTGATGCGTCAATCAGGTCTAGTATCAACAACGCTCGAGCACAAGCTGAGTTGTTCTATGACAGTCAAAACCCTAACACGTATGTTGGTGTCTGTGCGGCTGGTACAAATACACTCGCTCCTATGTTAGCGGCAGCTGACAATGCCAACGGTACTGCACTGAATGCAGACTGTAACTCAAGTGCTACTGCCTGGGCCATGGCAGCTGACCTAGTTTCAGTTACACCAGCTAGCTTCTACTGTGTAGACAGTACCGGAGCAGCAGAAATTACTGCAGGAGCAGTGGGCTCAACCTTCGGTGCTGCAGCGACAGTGTGTCCATAATGGTCCCGACCGGACAAAACAAAACTCCCTTCGGGAGTTTTGTTTTGTCCACATCAAGCCACCTCGAAATCACTTTGTAAATCTATAATATACATATCCACTCATGTGGACCGGGTACCTGAGTTCTAACTAACTCTACAAACTATTAGCTAAGTACAACACAATGTTGAAAACACACTCAAGAGGTTTCACCCTCATTGAACTCCTCGTCGTAATCGCTATCATCGGTATTCTTGCCTCGGTAGTATTGGCGAGCTTGAACTCAGCGCGAGATAAGGGCGCTGATGCAGCAATTACTTCGACTATCAACAACACTCGAGCACAAGCAGCTCTCTACTACGAAGACAACAATAACTATGACGGTTTCTGTGCCTCGCTGACAACCGCCGCTGCTTCAGTAAATGATGCGGGCGGGTCTGGCTCATGGGCTTGCAACACTGACGCTGCTACTGACTCCACAACCTGGGCAGTCTCAGGTCAGCTTTCAGCCGGAACAGAATACTACTGTGTAGACGCAACTGGTGCAGCTAGCACTACTGGTTCTGCAGCATCAGGAGGAAGTTGTTAATAAGATTTCTTTCTTAAGCATAAAAAAGCGCACATTGTGCGCTTTTTTATATATCGTGTTGTTCCGTGCGGTATGATAGAAGGGTATGATGTTTGAAATAATCCCTCTTTGGTACCAGTACGTATTTGTCGCAGCGCTTGGTTTGATTATAGGTAGTTTTCTTAATGTATATATTTATCGATTTCATACTGGAAAATCACTGAGTGGACACTCACACTGTCTCTCTTGTGGTAATAATCTTAAGCCGTACGAACTTGTTCCGCTCATTTCATATATTGTCTTGCGAGGTCGGTGTCGATGTTGTGGTTGTTATATTCCGATTCGATATTTTTTGGTAGAACTCTGTACCGCCGCTCTGTTCGTTCTTGCATATACAGTAGCTACCGATATTTTTGAAATCGTATTCCTTTTTGTCTCAATAGCTATCCTAGTCGTGATAACGGTGTATGACATTCGACATTACATCATCCCTGACGCACTCACCATTGCTCTCACTGTCGTGGCACTCTTGTGGTACGTTGTGCAGGTATTGACCGGTGCTAACGTCGCATTTTTCATGGAGGCAGTACTAGCGGCTCTCATGGGAACAGGTTTTTTCTTTCTCTTGTGGTTTGTATCTAAAGGAGCCTGGTTGGGGTTTGGTGATGTGAAGCTGGCCTTTCCGCTCGGGCTTATCGTCGGGCCAACGCTAGTATTTTCAATGGTAGTGTATTCGTTTTGGATTGGGGCGGCCGTGAGCCTTTGTCTCATTGGGCTAGGTAAGCTGATGCGGGGACAAAAGCGCTTAGGGATGTGGCCTTTGCGGCTTACAATAAAGAGTGTTGTACCGTTTGCCCCGTTTATGGTCGCCTCATGCCTCATTGTTTTATTTACACACTTCAATGTCCTCTCTCTTTTCACATCGTTCTAAATTGACTTCGGGGTTTGGTCTTATCGAACTCATGGTCAGTATTGGAATTATGACGCTGGTGGCGGGAATTATTCTCGTTCGTCAAAGTTCCTTTAATGGAGCTGTGCTTCTGCAGAGCCAAGCATACAAAATTGCACTCACGGTACGAGAGGTACAAGTGAATGCTGTTAGTGCGGCTGCAATCCAGGGTAGTACCCGTGAAATGCTCGGTTTGTATTTTGACATTAGTCGCAATACTACCTATCGGACATTCAGAGACGATGAAACGAACGGTTCATATGATGCTACAGAAGAGTACGGACAGCAAAGCTCTCTTGATTCTCGCTTTGAAATTAAGGCAATTCGGGTTGGTGGTGTCGCGCAAAACAGTGTCTCAGTAATGTTTGAGCGGCCCAATTTTGATGCAAAATTTTTCGTTGGCACAACACAGGTCTCTGCGTCACAGGTCGAGGTTGATATTGGGACGGTAGATGGTAGTTCAGCTGTACTAAAGACAGTCGTTATTACTGCAACGGGTCAGATTAGCGTAGAATAAGTATGATGTATAAAAATTCACAGTCCGGCTTTACTCTCGTCGAAATGATAGTCTCGTTAGCAATTTTTGCGATTGTGGCCACAATATCGGTCGGAGCATTGCTCGTACTTATCGGTACTAACGAACGACTGCAGGGTGAACAAAGTGTCATGACAAACTTGTCTTTTGCGCTCGATAGTATGACGCGTGAAATACGTACGGGTAGTTCATATTACTGCGACTCGGTCGCGGCTCCAGCTACCAATAGCATGTTTTATTCTAGCGGAAATGGCGGGAGTGATCTCGACGTAGTTTTGTTTGATGAAGCTGCGGATAAGCCAAGGGTACGTGATTGTGCTAACGGCAATAATTCTAACCACACATACCACGGGATGGCTTTTATAGAAGGTGGGGACAGTATTTCTGACTCAGCCGGTCAAGATAGAATTTTGTATTATTTTAATGACGGGTCTAATAATCCTGCCGATAAAGGGTTATACCGCCGAGTCGGATCACAATCAGGACAGAGAATCGTCTCGCCAGACGTGCATATTGTTGATTTTGAATTTTTTGTGACGGGAACCACTAATTTGCAAACAGGAGGTGCAGGTTCTGGTACTGAGCAGCCGACGGTTACTCTCTATATCAGGGCGTCAGAAAATAGCGACGGGAGTGGAAAGCAGTTTGAGGTCCAAACCACAGTCACACAACGAACATTGGATGTATGATGTACAAAAATTTACACTCAGGTTTTAGTCTTGTTGAAACGCTTGTCGCGATTACGATTTTGCTATTGGTTATAATTGGACCGCTTACTATCAGCTCTTCATCAGTGCGAGGAACAGCTTTTGCTAGTGAACAGGTGACAGCTTTTTTCTTGGCGCAGGAAGGAGCGGAGTTAATGCAAATGGCCAGAGATGAGTTCACACTCGAACATCTCAGCAACCCAACGCTGTACCCAACCCCTTGGGCAAATTTTTCAAACGTAAATGGTGCGCTTGGTTTTTGCTATACCGCAAACGGATGTAACGTATCCATCGATGCCAGTATCCCAAGAAACCTTTATGTGAGATCGTGTTCAGGACAGGATGGCTGTTTATTATATATAGATACAACAAGCACGGTTAGTCGAGCTCGCTTTAATGCATCAAATACGGGAACAAAAACAGCGTTCACTAGGACAATTCGCCTTCAGCCAGTTTCACTTAGCGAAGTAAGTGTTGTTTCTACCGTGATATGGCGATCTGGTTTTTCAAAGGATGAGCAGCAAGTGTCAGTTCAAACTAGTCTTTTTAATGTCTATGGCACAAATTAAACACCACCGTCTACAGAAAAAAGAACAGGGCTTCGCGCTTCTGATGACCTTGATTGTGGTTACCGTTGTGATTGCAATTGGTATTACGGTATTAGATCTTTCAACCAAACAAATTAGACTTTCAACAAATGCAAAAGACTCTGAAATTGCCTTTCATGCCGCAAATGCCGGAATGGAATGTGCGCGGTATGTGCGTAAAAACGCCAGTACATTGATGGAAAATGGACAGGCCGTAACACCTGCATGTTTTGGTGGTACCTTATATTCAAATAGTCGACAAGAGTTATCTTCGCCACGAATCCAAGGGGACGGACGGGTGTTTCGATACGATTACGCTTTTACCTGGGCCAGTAATAGTCGCTGCACCGAGATTACAACTCTCGTTGCGTCATCTACCGACACTGGCTCTCCGACGTTAAACGATGTTGTCATCGATATGGACCTCGCACCAGAAATTATTGACGGATACCCCGAAAGCACGAAAACCTGTGCAGTAGGTGAAAAATGTACCGTAATCTCAGTTCGTGGCTACAATAAACCATGTGGGCCTAGTCTTGGCTACGGTACCATCGAACGCGAAGTGCTGCTACAATTCTAGGCATGTCTACAGCCGGAGAGAAAAAGCGACTGAAACAGCTTAGGGAAACAGTAGCGTATCATCAAAAACGGTACCACGAAGAGGATGCTCCTGAAATTAGTGACGAGGCGTATGATGCCTTGATTGAGGAGCTTGCAATACTTGAAGTAAAGATAGATGGTAAACAAGGAACTGTTGCGACAGCAATTGGGGGCAAATCCTCTGAAGCTTTTTCGAAAGTGAAACATAAAGTTCGACAATGGTCGTTTGATAACGTGTTTGATGAACGTGAATTGGTTTTATGGGAGGAGCGTCTAGCGCGGCTCCTTAAGGAGGCTGACAATGTTCAGACTCCATCATATGTGTGTGAACATAAAATCGATGGACTCAAGCTGGTTATCGAGTATGAAAAAGGAATGCTGGTCCGCGCTGCGACCCGTGGTGATGGTGAGGTGGGTGAAGACGTAACACATACCGCAGCCACTATTTCGTCTCTTCCACATACACTCAAACACCCGGTGTCACTTATGTGTGTGGGTGAAGTGTGGTTGGCAGATAAGGAGCTTGAGCGGATTAACAAGGAGCGTACAGTAGCCGGCGAAGCGTTGTTTGCAAATCCTCGCAACGCTGCCGCAGGCTCACTTCGTCAACTTGATGGAGAGGTTGCTCGCCGCCGTAAGCTCTCACTCACTGTTTACGACCTTGATCTTCTTGATGTTCACAATACCAAACTTCAGATTCCCCAAACCCAGATAGAAGAATTGATGCTCTTAAGGTCTCTCGGACTACCGACTGATGGCAACACGAAGCTCTGTAAAACAACCAAAGAGATTCAAATATTTTATGATGCCTGGAAAGAGAAACGAGACACACTGGTCCATGGTATTGATGGCGTGGTGATTAAAGTAAATGAAGTATCACTTCAAAAAGTATTAGGGTATACCGCTAAAGCACCACGTTTTGGTGTCGCGTACAAATTTCCGGCTGTTGAAGCAACAACTATAGTTGAGGATATCCAGCTCCAGGTTGGACGGACAGGAGTCATCACCCCCGTTGCTCATCTTCGTCCAGTGCGGATAGATGGGTCGACAGTCTCAAGAGCAACACTTCATAACGAAGACAATATCGCACGGCTCGATGTCCGGGTGGGGGACACTATTATTCTCCGCAAGGCAGGTGATATTATCCCGGAAATCGTTTCAGTGATTGCTTCGCTCCGTCCTCCAAAAACCAAACCATATACGTTCCCAACTCACGTTGCTGAATGTGGTGGTGATGGAGCTATTGAACGTATCGACGGCGGAGCAGCGTATCGATGCGTATCACGAGATTCAGGTATATTACACCGTCAGCGGTTGTACTACTTCGCCTCAAAGACCGCTATGAATATCGATGGTGTCGGCCCAAAAATTATTGATGCGTTTTTAGACAACGGACTGATTTCTACTCATGCTGACCTTTTCACGCTCACTGCCGGTGACATCAAAGACTTACCAGGTTTTAAGGAAAGGTCAGCAGAAAATATTATTGCTGCTATCAATGCTGTACGCAGCGTACCACTCCATCGATTTTTAGTCGGACTTTCTATCGATAATGTCGGAGAGGAAACAGCGAGGTTGTTGGCGGATAGGTTTGACAGCGTGGCAGCGCTTCGCGCTGCCACAGTCGGCGACATTGCTGCTATTTACGGCATTGGGGAAGTGATAGCTGAAGCCATTGTTGCGTGGTTTAAAGATAAAAATCATCAAAAAATGGTCGATGATTTACTTATCCATGTCACTCCACAAACCGAAAGTGGTCAAGCGGTGTCAGCAACCCTTGAAGGTAAGACATTTGTCCTTACGGGTACTCTTGAGCGTTTTTCTCGCGATGAAGCCAAAGAAGAAATTCAAAAGCGCGGCGGCAAAGTGACTGGTAGTGTGTCTAAGAAGACAGATTACATCGTAGTCGGAGCTGAACCTGGTAGTAAAGTTCAAGATGCTGCTCGGCTGGATGTTCAAATGTTGGATGAAGCCGCTTTTTCTCTTCTTCTAGAAAAGTAGTCATTTCAGTGCTATGATGCGCAGACTATGAAACGCGAAGATGTTGCCCATTTAGCCAGATTGGCTCGGATTGAATTATCAGAATCAGAACTTGAAAGACTACCTCAGGAACTTTCGTCGATTGTGTCGTATGTTGACGTAATTTCTAATATTGCTGCCGATAGTGTGGCAGCAGCTCCAGAAGTCGGACCACTCCATAATGTGTTTCGAGCAGATGAAGTGACAAATGGAGTCGGGGAATATACTGACGCACTTTTGGCCGAAATGCCACACACAGAAGGAAAGTTTATGAAGGTTAAGAAAATCCTTGGCGGTACTGACTAAATTGATATGAAAACAATTTCTGAATTACGCGCCTTGTTTCTTGCTGGTACGTACACCCCAATACAGGCGACAGAAGAATCACTGAGGGTGATTGCTGAAAAGAATCCTGGTCTCAATGCATTTCTGCATGTGTATGACGACGCCATAGAAGCTGCCGCAGCTGCAACAGAGGCGTATAAGAACGGAGGGGAGTTGCCACCGCTCTTAGGTATTCCTTTTGCCATAAAGAACAATATTCTCATAAACGGAAAGAAGGCTACCGCATCCTCAAAGATACTTGAGAACTATACTGCAACGTATGACGCTACTATCATCAAACGACTCCGTGATGCTGGCGCAATTTTTGTGGGTGATACAAATATGGATGAGTTTGCGATGGGTGGCTCAACAGAAAACTCTGCATTTGGGGTGACTAAAAATCCACTTGATACGGCGCGAGTGCCCGGAGGTTCTTCAGGGGGATCAGCCGCAGCTGTCGCTATGGGAGCCGTACCGGTAGCTATCGGTACCGATACTGGTGGTTCAATCCGGCAGCCAGCCAGCTATTGCGGCCTTGTTGGATATAAGCCAACGTACGGAGCGGTTTCTCGCTTTGGTCTTATCGCTATGGGCTCAAGTCTCGACCAAGCAGGACCAATGACCAATACCGTAGCTGATGCTGAACTAGTCCACAACGTTATGTCAGGTCTGGATAGTTTTGATGCGACGACAATCGCGAAAGATACGTATCCGGCTGTTCCACTGAAACCTACGTACACCTTTGGTGTACCACGAGATTTTATGAAGTCTGGCGTAGATGCTGATGTGCTTGAGACGTTTGAAAAACATCTTGAAGAGCTTCGTGCTGCCGGACATACTATTGTCGATGTCGATTTGCCACTCTTTGAGAAAGGGTTAGCAGCCTACTACATTGTGATGCCGGCCGAAGTGTCTTCTAATCTCGCTCGCTTTGATGGTATTCGCTTTGGGTACTCGGCAGAAGGAGCCAATCTTCTTGAAGTGTACGAGAAATCGAGAGCACAAGGCTTTGGTGCAGAGGTAAAACGACGTATTTTACTTGGCACACACGTATTATCTTCAGGGTATTACGATGCGTATTATGGCAAAGCGGAACTTGTCCGGATAAAAATGCGTCAAGAACTTCAAACTGTCTTTAGAGGTGTTGACATCATACTCACACCAACCGCACCAACACCAGCTTTCAAGATCGGCGAACAAGAAGACCCTCTCTCAATGTACAGTCAAGACATCTTCACCGTACCGGTAAATCTTACTGGGGTGCCTGCCCTCACATTCCCAATGGGACATGTTGAACGAGAGGGAGTTTCACTGCCGATTGGGGTACAATATATAGCACCGCTTGGTGGTGACGCTCGTCTCTTTGACGCTGGAAAGCGCATATATGATGAGCGACGATAAGTGCTCATGGATCCACTTGAAATAGAACCCGTATCAGTTGCTGTAGAAGCAACCACGACTGTCCCAGCTCCGCCCGGGATTGATATCTTTTCGCTTATTTGGAGTATTTTGGGTAATAGTGAAGGTGCAGCTGGAATTTTAAATCCAAGCGGCTTTCTCAGTGTTTTTGATATCATTTGGACAATTTTCGCCTTCTTGGCGTTTATTGTTTCGGGTCTCATGTTAGCACTATACGCATATGCTTCCACAAAACGGTGGCAGTATTACGCACTCGGAGATGCCGATTTACGACGTGAAGAAGCTTTGTACGATGAATTATATCGCGGTGTAAAATCATCTTCTAGGCTTGATGATGTTCTTACTCATATCTCCTCACCACACCCCAACGACTGGAAGCTCGCCATCATTGAAGCCGACGTTATTCTTGATGATGCACTAAAACAGTTCGGCTATGCTGGAAGTTCTCTTGGTGAACGACTAAAAAGTATTTCTACTTCACAACTCAGTACCCTGCCTGAAGCGTGGGAAGCTCACAAGATTAGAAACCGTATTGCCCATGAGGGGGCGGACTTTGTACTCACCAAACGAATCGCCGACGATACTATTAATCGATACCGAAGAGTGTTTAATGAGCTCGGAGTGTAACATTGCCAACCTGACTTTTTTTGTGTATAGTTCATCAACTGAATTTTCAGCTAATACATAAAGCGGGGTAGAGGAGAGGTACCTCGGGAGGCTCATAACCTCCAGACCCCGGTTCGATTCCGGGCCCCGCAACAAATAATGAAAACACCAGCTTCATGCTGGTGTTTTCATTATTTTGTTCTGTGGGGCCAGAGAGCCAACTGCTTGGCTCTCGTCGGAATCGAACCGCCGGAGTGATGTGGCTTTGCCACAAGCGAGGCCGGGGAGGAAGTTCTTAGTAAAAAATATGAGCTTGTGAAATATTTTACTTAGAAACTTGACCCTCGATTCCGGGCCCCGCAACAAATACAAAAAGAGCACTCGTCTGAGTGTTCTTTTTGTATTATGGCTGCGGAGGCCAGAGAGCCAACTGCTTGGCTCTTGAGGCACGACCAGCAACTTTTTGTTATACTCCTACTGTTATGCAATGTGTTATTCTCGCCGCCGGTAAAGGAACTCGCCTTCGCCCTCTTACCGATACTCTTCCAAAGCCACTGGTACAAGTGGCTGGAAAGACACTTCTTGATCATATCGTCGGGTCTCTCCCTAGTGCGGTCGACGAACTTATTATCGTTACTGGCTACCTGGAAGAACAGATTCAGGCTCACTGCGGTGCTGAGTTTCATGGTCGAAAAGTGACCTATGTTCACCAAGAAGAACAAAAGGGAACAGCCCACGCTCTTTGGCTCTGTAAAGATTTACTGAAAGGTCGGTTTCTTTTTATGTTTGCTGACGACCTTCATGGTCCGCAAGATATCGCGAGAGCAACTTCATATACTCGTTCCATGCTTACGCTCACCACTGATACCCCAGAAAAGTTTGGTATCGTCGTCCGCCATCCAGACGGTACCTTGGCCGAAATGATTGAAAAGCCAGAACACGCTCCGTCCAACCTGGCTTCGACAGGAGTTATGGTGCTCGACGATAATATCTTTAGATACGATCCGTATGCAGTTGAAACAAAAGGAGAGTACTACCTTACTGATGTGTTACGTGAATACGCTAAAGAGTATCCAATTGCAGTTGTTGAACAACAACTATGGATTCCAATTGGATATCCAGAAGATATTGAAAAAGCCGAAGCAATTCTTTCAAACTTGAACCGATAGGAAAAAACTCGAAAGGACTCCTTAAATTTGTGTCGATGGGAGGATTTGGTCACAAATAATTTTCTAAAGAAAATTTTCTCGACCCCGCCTCGCTCGTATACATCGCTCCGGCCTTCAAATCCCCACGAAAGTAAAGTAGTTTACTTTCTCCATAACACAAATTAAAAGAGCCCGAAAGGACTCCTTAAATTTGTGTCGATGGGAGGATTTGAACCTCCGACCCCAGCTTTATGAGTGCTGTGCTCTAACCAACTGAGCTACACCGACAAGTGAGAAAGTAAATAAAAGCTAGCTTATATTTAACTTCCGAGCGCAGTCGATGGAAGCTTGCTTACACCGACAACGTGGCGCTAGATTACTATATTTTCTTGCTCTGTTCAATAGCAAAAGTCCAACCGGTAATGGTTGGACTTTTGTACTGCGCGAGTGAAGGGACTCGAACCCTCGGCCTTCCGCGTGACAGGCGGACGCTCTAACCAGCTGAGCTACACCCGCAAGCGAGTAAGATATTGCCAGGTTTGTTTGGACAATAGCCTTACGAGCGAAGCGGTTGGGAGCTTTACTTACACCACAAGGGAGAAAAGAAGCTTTTGCCGCTGGGCTTGCGACCTGAAATCCAGGTGGCACGAGTATAGCGGTTTTGAAGAATTTTTGCAATGCTATACTTTTTGGATGAAAGAATACACAAACCTAGCACTTTGGGTTTTTACCGCGGGGTACCTCTTTTGGGGCGGAGCGTACTTTGTTCAAGATGTAAATTTTGAATTTGTTATCTATGTCGGGGTAATTGTGACTATACTCGGAATTGTATTTAGCACTATTTCATTTACACATTTTCCACAGTGGCAGCTGTGGTTACTTTCGTTTTGGGGCCTGCTACATGTGCTTGGCGGAGCAATCGAAACTGCCGACGGAGTACTCTTTGCCTACAGAATAGTTCCATTGCTAGATTTAGGGGGAGACTTTTATATTTTAAAGTATGACCAGGTCGTCCATATGTATCTTTACGGAGTGGTTGCGCTTATGGCCCATCACCTGTTTTTTACGAAGTGGGGAGCAAAAGGTTATTTGGTTTTAGTGGCGGCTGTACTAACATCGGTTGGCATTAGCGTGCTTAATGAAATTATGGAATTTATCATTTCTCTTAACATGACTAACGGGGTGGGGGGATACGAAAATACCATGCTCGATTTAATCTTTAATCTCTCTGGGGCAATAGTGGCGATTACTGTCTACAAATTGCTTAACTGGAAAAAGAGCTAGGTATTTGGTATGCTGTTCCCGCTCGCTTGCCGAAAACGATCTCACGCGTATGGCTCTCGGGTGGAGTAATTGGCTTAGATTCCGAACCAGCCTCAGCGTTGTTGCGGAGCCAGGGTCAACAGGGCTTTTGAGTGCCCAATCTTGCGACCGTACTCGGTCAATTGCTTCGAGCGCGGTGGAACGCCGACCGTAACTACAACGGTCACATCGGGTACGTCCCGCTGAGTGCCGTCCACCGCGCTCAGTTTTTGCCGTTATAGCTCAGTCGGTAGAGCGCGTCCATGGTAAGGACGAGGTCTTCGGTTCAATCCCGAATAACGGCTCAAAAAAGAACGAGGACGCTGCCAGAGGCAGCGTCCTCGTTCTTTTGTTATACTGGCTCACATGAATGTCGACCCTCAATCGCGAATAGTTGAAATTGAAGCTGCCATGCTCCTCCCAACATTTTGGAATGATCCAAAGCTCGCTCAGGCTATGATTAAGGAACTTGCAGAGCTTAAAGACGCAGCGTCTGGTGCAGGCAAATACGATAAGAATGATGCTGTATTCACGATAGTGGCTGGAGCCGGTGGAGATGATGCTGAAGATTTTGCTCGGATGCTCGTAGAAATGTATCAGCGGTACGCTCTTAATCGTGGCTGGAATACAGTGGTCGTTGATAGTAATACAAACGATCATAATGGGTATCGAAACATCACGTTTGAAGTGCAGGGGAAGGGGGCGTACGGAGTACTTCAAACTGAATCAGGGGTACATCGTCTCGTTCGTATTTCGCCGTTTAATAGTAACGGTAAGCGACAAACATCCTTTGTGCTGGTAGAAGTGTCTCCTGATATTGAGGATGTTAGCAAAGTTGAACTTATTGAGGACGATTTAGAAATTTCTTTTGCTCGCTCAGGAGGAGCAGGAGGACAAAATGTAAATAAACGTGAGACAGCAGTTCGGATTGTGCACAAACCAACCAATATTTCAGTCAATGTCTCGACCGAACGCTCTCAGCAACAAAATCGGGAGCGTGGTTTGGCGCTGCTGGCTGGTAAAATTTTTGCGTTTGAAGAAGCCAATCGGAGGCGGGAACTACAAGGCTTATCAATAGAAAAAACGGTGAAGATTGAATGGGGTAGTCAGATTCGCTCGTATGTACTACACCCTTACCAGCTCGTGAAAGATCACCGCACAAACGTGGAGGTACGCAATATTGAGGCAGTTTTAAATGGTGATATTGACCCGTTTATTACTCCTGCTGCCTAGCGTAGCAAGCGTGGTACAATACATAACGTCTATGATTTATTTTGATAATGTCTCGAAGATTTACAACGATGGACGTTCAGCAGCTCTTCAGGAGGTAACGTTTCAGGTTGCTCCGAAAGAATTTGTCTCAATTGTTGGTCACTCTGGTGCAGGTAAAACAACCCTTCTTAAAATGATTATTGCTGAAGATAAGCCTTCAGACGGCCAGGTATTTTATGAGTCGTTGGATATTCATCAAATTCCTAAAACAAAGCTTCCGCACTATCGTCGCAAAATTGGAACGGTCTTTCAGGATTTTAAATTACTCCCAAATAAAACTGCCTATGAAAATGTCGCGTTTGCGATGGAGGCAAATGGCCGCACTGACCAAGAGATTGCTGACAATGTCCCGCAAGCAATGGCACTTGTTGATCTTGATGACAAGATATGGAATTTTCCCCACGAACTTTCAGGCGGAGAAAAGCAGCGAGTTGCCATTGCGCGAGCAATTGTAAACCAGCCGGATATCATCATCGCTGACGAGCCAACCGGGAATCTTGATCCAATTGCGACCTATGAAATTGTTCAGATTCTGCGCAAAATTAACGAGCTCGGTACTACCGTTATTATGACTACGCACAATAAAGGGGTGATTGATGAAATTGAGCGTCGGGTTATCACAATGGATGGAGGTCGAATAGTTCGTGATGACTCAAAGGGTAAGTACATACTATAATCTTATTTATGATTGCTACTTCTTTTCGTCGCATTATTCGCTCTGGGTTCATTGGTTTCTGGCGCAATGCATACGTATCCCTCGCGTCCATCTTCACGCTTACCGTAGCTTTGTTCGTTATCGGAGCTACGATGTTTATCGATCAACTGTTGACCACTTCGATGGCAACGCTGCAATCGAAAGTCGATATCAATGTATATTTTGTTCCGACTGCTCCGCAGGAAGAAATCGACCGGCTCTACTCTGCAGTGAAAGCAATGCCCGAAGTTGAGTTTGTGCGCTACACCTCACGAGAAGACGCTCTGACCGAGTATCGAAACGAAAACCAGAACAACGAAGTAGCGATGCAAGCGCTTGAAAGTCTTGATGACAATCCCCTCGGAGCCAGCCTTGCTATTCAAGCGACTGACCCCGTTCACTACGAAAAGATTTCGAAATTTTTTGAAGAGCAACAGAGTAACGAGTCACCACAAACTCCGGTGGTTGATAAAGTAAGCTATCTTGATAACAAAGACGCTATCGACACCCTTAGCTCGATTATTAACGCTATTGAAAAAGCCAGTTTTGTAGTGATGTCAGTGTTGCTCATTGCAGCTATCCTCATTACCTTCAACACCATCCGGTTGGCTATTTACACAGCTCGTGAAGAGATTTCCATCATGCGTCTGGTGGGTGCTAGCAACATGTTTATTCGTGGTCCGTTTATGCTTCAGGGCTTTATGTACGGTCTCTTGGCTGGCCTCTTGGCGGTAATCGCGTTCTATCCGATTATGTTGTGGCTTGGTCCACGAACGGAAGAGTTCTTTGAGCTTAACCTTTTGACGTATTACATCGACAATATCTTCTACATTTTCTTTGTTCTGGCTGGTGTTGGTATTGTTCTTGGACTCATTTCAAGTATCTTGGCAGTTGCTCGCTACTTGCGAACCTAACCTCGTCATCGTTATTCTATGAAGAAAACAGCAAAAAAGGCGTCCAAGGGAAACACGACGCCTAAGTACATCTTTGTGGTTGGTGGAGTCATGAGTGGGGTCGGGAAGGGGGTTACCACTTCTTCAATCGCACTCCTTCTTTCGTCGCGTGGTCTCAATGTTACCGCTATGAAAATCGACCCATACATCAATGTTGATGCCGGGACGATGAATCCAACCGAGCACGGAGAAACGTTTGTGCTCAAAGACGGCCTCGAGACAGATCAAGACATGGGCAACTACGAGCGTTTTTTGAATAAAGATCTCCCTGCACTCAACTACATGACTACCGGAAGTGTGTATCTTTCTGTTATCCAGAAAGAGCGCAATCTTGAGTATGGTGGCCGTAATGTAGAGGTAGTTCCTGATATTCCGCTTGAGGTTATCTCACGTATTAAAAAAGCACAGCAGGCAGCTGGAGCCGACGTGACGCTTATTGAGGTTGGAGGAACTGTGGGTGAGTATCAGAATGTACTCTTCCTCGAAGCAGTCCGTATGATGAAGACAGAGTGTCCACACGATGTTGCCGTGGTGATGGTGAGCTATCTCCCTGTTCCTGGATCAATTGGTGAAATGAAAACGAAGCCGACTCAGACTGCGGTCCGAACTCTCAATAGCGCTGGTGTGTTTGCTGACATTATCATTGCTCGTAGTCCGGTAGCTGTCGACCAAAAGCGTAAGGAGAAAATCGCCACGTTTTGTAACGTAAAAGCTGAGAACGTTATTTCGGCGCCAGACGTTAAGAGTATTTATGATATTCCACTCAACTACGAAAACGATAAGCTTTCACTTCGTCTTTGTGAACAGCTTGGTATTAAGGCAAAAAATAATGATTTGTCTGCCTGGAAAAAATTTGTTGCCAGATCAAAGAGTGATAATGATACGGTAAAAATTGCGGTGGTAGGCAAGTATTTCAACTCGGGAGATTTTGTACTTTCAGACGTGTATATTTCTGTTCTTGAAGCCATTAAGTACTCAGCGTATGCACTCAATCTAAAACCTGAAATTACCTACCTTAGTGCACAGACCTTTTCAGATAAAGAAAAATTAAAAGAGCTTAAAAAATACGACGGCGTACTTGTGCCTGGTGGATTTGGAAAAACTGGTATCGAAGGCAAACTAAATGTAATTGAGTATGTACGTAAGCAAAAAATCCCTTACTTTGGTATTTGCTACGGGATGCAGCTTATGGTGCTTGAATACGCTAAAAACATACTCAAACTCAAAGACGCTAGTACCGAGGAGATTAATCCCAAGGCACCTGATTTGGTAGTTGGGATAATGTCTGAGCAGCGTGAAAAAATTGCCAAGAAAGACATGGGGGGTACGATGCGACTTGGACAATATGAAGCTGTATTAAAAAAAGGAAGCATTGCCGCTAAGGCGTATAAAGCAACAACTATCGTCGAACGACACCGTCATCGTTATGAAGTGAACAATACCTATGTAGAGAGGCTTGAGAAGGCAGGACTTGTTTTTAGTGGTACATCACCTGATGGCAACCTGATGGAAATTGCGGAACTCCCAGCAGCAGTACATCCATTTTTTGTTGGCGTACAATTCCATCCAGAACTACAGGCTCGTCCTTTAGCACCACATCCGATATTTACTGCATTCATACGCGCAGCCTACGAGCACAAATAATGAAATAGCCGCAAGCGAAGCTTGCGGCTATTTCAGGCTATCGATGTGGGCAACCAGGCCAGCAGCACGGACGACGTTCACCATTCGAGAGTTTTGAACGACTCACCTCGATACGCTTGGAACGTGTTGCCGCTAGTTTTCCAGACGTCATAAAGCAAATCCATTCATTCCGAGCTAACGGGGTAATATCATCCCAGGTCACTTTTGCTTTCTGGTCGCTACACAGCATGGCAGCAACATCTTTTGGTGTTTTGTGAACTGTCCCATGCTTTATCATCAGTTCATTGTAGCACTGGAGGAGAGCAGGGAAATATGATAAGGTAGTGGGCGCATTGCTCATGCATGCGTTACAGATCCCTTGCCGGATCGTCTAATGGTAAGAATTGGTCTAAAGCTCAATTCTTCCTGTCAGCACTCGCTCGGAAATGTGAATGGCTTAAAAGCCACTCCCACTTCTCTCGCTCGCTCGACAGTAGGCCTACGTCCTCCCTTAGGCGCCTGGTGGAATACAATAAGATCCTTTGCCGGATCGTCTAATGGTAGGACTACGGTTTTTGGTGCCGTCTATCGGGGTTCGAGTCCCTGTCCGGCAGCGAGCACAGATAAAGCAGGCTTCATGCCTGCTTTTTCTGTGCTACACGATGCCGAGGCAAGGACGAGAAAGGCGCAGCGTTGTGAGGAGCGGCTTTCACTACAAGAGCATTTCCGTTTTTATAGTCGAGTACGCTCTCCTTAAAAACTAGGTCAGCCCGCGCGACGAACAGCGAGCCGGGGCCGAGAGTACTTACTATAATTGGAGCGTAGCGAACAATTATAGTTAGTAACTCGTGACCGAGTCCCTGTCCGGCAGCGATGCATAGAAAAATATGAAATTCACTCTTTTGCTTCTCTCACTTGTGTGATTGTATAAAACATTCTTGAACGTCACACGCACAATGGATGTAAGTAAACTTCCATCCCCGTACTCGCTAGTTCAAGTCGGACTACGGTTTTTGTGGTAGAGTGTCTCATAACCCATGAGACATTTTTTCTTATCCTTGGCAATTGAGTTTGGACCAACCATGGTCTTTTTTGTTGGGGCGACGCAGTATGATTTTTTTGTCGGTGTTTGGGGACTTATTGTTGCTACGATACTATCGCTTGGCGCATCACTAGTGCGAGACAAGAGAGTGCCTTTGTTTGCTCTTATTGCCAGTGGTTTTGTGCTTCTCTCAGGCATCATAACGTTGTTCACTGCAAATCCAATGTGGGTGATTATTGAGTACACGTTGTATAACCTTGCCTTTGCTTCGGCAATGGTACTTGGACACCTGCGAAAAAAACCAGCCTTGCGACCGCTATTTAAAACCATGTTCGATTTGACTGATAGGGGTTGGAGCATACTGTCGCTGCGGTGGGGCGGATTCTTCTTTATGGCCGCTGTTGTGAGTCATGTTGCGTGGACACAGTACGGCGTTGATACATGGGTACAATATCGATTCTTTATGACAATTCTTTTAGGGGTATTTGGTTTTTCTCAATTCTTCCTGGCCAAAAAACACCGTGCACCCACAGCCAGTCCGTGGGGTCTAAAAGTATATTCTTAATCAGACACCAAAGTGTAGCATTTACGCCTTACTTCTCTTGAAACAGTCTAGACACTTTAGGTTACTCGTATCGCGTGGAGTGAAAGGGAGAGAGGTGATAGCTGCTCCGCAGTTGGCACACGACCAGTCGCCAGAGACGCGAGGCTTTTCACCAGTTGGTGTTGAAGGGAGTGAATCAAACCCATCATCCACTTGTGGGCCAGCTGCCGGCTCAGCATCAAACGGAATATCGGCTATTTCAGGGGCTGCTGACATGGTTGGGACACTTGGAGTATTTCCGCCTTTCGTTTTCATGAAACAGCTTCGGCAGGTTAATCCATTCTCGCTCCGGGGTACAAAGGGGAGTTCTGTTATCGCTCCGCCACAGCCGCTACATTTCCAATTTCCTTGATGCATATTATGTGAATTATTAGGTGGCTATAGTATAGCTTATTTATAAAAAAACTCGCCGCGTGAGTTAACTCATGCGGCAAGCAGTGCAGGAATATCTGCAGCAATCTCCAGATATTCCTTATCGGCGTCATCTTTGTCATACGGACAGACGGGATGTTCGTGCTCTTTTTTGGTGTACAGCCAGGTGGCTTTTCCAACACTGCGCACCTCAATCCGTACCGCGTACAGATCTCCTCGAAAAATCAGTTCATCGCAGTTGTCGCAACGATGTTCTTTTCTTGCTCGGTGGGTACAAGCACGGAGCGTCGTTCGTTTTAGGTTTGTCATACTCCTCCTCCTTTTGAACCGGTAGGTGGGCCAAAAACTGATTTGGTGAAGAACACTTTTGTCAGTTGATACGATACATACCAAAGCAGCAGCATCGTAAAAATCGAACAGAGGTAGTATGGCAATGCTATCTCAAAGAACAAGAGGTACAGGATTGCAAAACCAAAGACTGCAATACACCCACGCAAAATCCCATACGGTAGCACTTCCTGAACAAAACTTGGTCGACCGCGAGAAGCTTTGTATGTTATCTGCCGGTGACCAAAAAAGTCGGTAAAGCCATTCCAGACAGCGCCAGCGACGGTGGCTATCAGAAATAAGTTGTTATTACTCAGCCACATTATACTGTTGGCGATAAGCAAGTCGCCCCCGCGACTTACCACACGTACGACGGTTTCCCGCCAGAAGGCATTATCCATTTCAGTTCCCCTCAAAAAATCTGTCGAGAACGATACCATAGCAGGTTACGGATTTAAAGTGGTACAACCAAGGGGTGCATCCACCTTGAGCACTACGATTTTAGTGTCTTGTTGGTATACTGAGCAATATGAATGAAGCGTTACCAAAGCCCGCCAATGAAAATATTCATGGTGACGGTGAACTGGTTGAGTTGCGAATTAAGTATCGTCCAGGTAAGGGTGATCGCTTTACTGAAACAGGAGAAGATTCTGTAGATGCGGAATGGGAGTCATGGGATGAAAGAAGCCATGGAGTGAAATTACTCACCTATCAACCTTCTCCTGCAATTGAGGCAAGTGATGTGATGTACGGTGTAGACAGCTTCGAAGGTCTGTTGAGTGCAAAAAAGTATCTACAGTCTTTTTCGGAAGATTTGGCTGACTGGGAGGCTTCACCTGGTGAGATTACTCCTGATGGAAAACGTGTTACTGAATATTTAAGACGCCACATCGCTGATATTCGTGATTTAATTCGTTACCAGAGTGAGGCGTTGTCAGAGGAGGCCGACTCAGAACAGATTTCAAAGCGGGCCGAAAAGATTACTTCTGAAATCAATACGCTTACCGAAAGTTTTGGAGTATTTGCTGAAGCGCTGGAGGATGAAACAGGAGAGCAGCTTCGTGAATTAGCGAGTGAGATAGAAAGTTTTTCTAGAACTGGCGAGCCAGAGAAAACTGGTTGGTGGAATAAGGATTTCCAAAAAGAGCAGGGATATATTCGAGATTTTGAAGGTGAGCCAAAACAAGTGTGGGGAGAACAAGACGGGCCGATTGGTTTTGAGCCATCAGTCTCAAGTCAAAATGATGAGGATAAAGAACGAGCTGGTTGGTGGGAAGGGAACTTCCGCGAGCAGAAAGGGTTTCCAGATGTGTCACCATACGAGCAGCTGACACAAAAAGGAGAAGTGGTCTCTGGTGAAGTACTCTGGCCAGAGTTTCCGGAGCTGACTCCAAAACCCATAACACTACCAGATGGCCATAAGGTAAAATTCCCAGACCTAACTAAGGAAGACACACCAACACTTCTTCCGGTTGAAGATTCTGGAGAAGTAAGCACACTTGGTGATGATATAAAAAGCACACCAAAGTCTGAATCTGTAGCGTTGGACACTGCCACATATGAAGCTGTTTTAAAGGAGTGGGTACAAGCAAAGCGAACTCATGAACAAAAGCAGCAAGAGTATACAGAGGCTGTTCAAAAATATTATGCAGACTTAGAAAAAGATAGTTTTCTGGCAAAAAACTGGACTAAACTGAAAGCTTCGTTTGGGATTAAGCCGGAATTACCTGAAGAGATTCAGTCTATGCGAAATGAGATGTTCGCAGCCACCAGTGCGTATAATGAGTTGGCACAAAGTGTGCTTGAAGCGCGAGCGGCTGCGGGCAAAGAGCACCGATATGATGTGTCAGAGAAAGTCTTACTACGCCATAGTCGAATGCTAACTCGTTCTCTTTTCTTGAATACGTTTAATCAGCAGAAAGATAGTCAAGCACAAGCGATTGAGAATTTACGATTTAAACAAGGTTGGGTAGGCGAGAAATTTCAAAAGAACAAATCTCTTTTTCGGCTTTTGGGAGCCGGAGCAGTTGGGGCTGCAACTGGCGGCATTATTCCAGCAGGTGTGTGGTGGCTACGATCGACTGTAGGGGCGACTGCTTCAGCCTATACGGCAAAGGTTGTTAGTGAGAAAACTAGACAGAGTGTTGCAGCAGCAGAGGCTGTTGCTAAGGAAGACTATCTACACACCGTAGATGAGATAGAAAAAACTCTAAAGATTGGCCGATCGCTATCTCAAGAGGAGCTGGAAAATATTTATTCTGAACTGTCTGAAATGTATGCGACGGTAGATACTGAAACCCAAAAAAGAATTATTAAGATTCTTGGTGCAACTATTGCTGCTGGACTTATCGCTGGTGGAGCGGTTGGTGGGGCTGCAGAGTATTTCGGAGAGGGATTTGATTCTTCACCGGTTGAGACAGGAGAAGAAACAGTACATTCTGAGGCTACTGATAAATCTAAAACAGTAGTTCCGATTGAAAAACGTACTTTAGAAGAACTTGAAGCAGCTATGGCAGTAGAGGCAGATACGAGAGCTGCGTCACTTGAGTACTCTGCAGAAAAGGGGGATAACTTCTGGGATCTTATGGAGGGTCAGACAAACGCCGGAACGTTTGATTACGTTGATAATGTAGAGAAAACACACCAACAAGAAGTAATTGATCTGGTTCGAGACAGGATAAATGAAGACGCGTCACTTCGCGCCAGTCTCGGTTTTGGCGAATCGGCCGATAGCTTACAAATTGGGGCAGCTATAGATATCGAAAAGTTAAATATTCTAGCTGAAGAAATAGCAAAAGAGAAAGGCTGGTACCAAACTGAAGTAGTGCCAGGAGCAGCTCAGGATGTAAAAGCAGACACAGCGCCTGTCGAGTCTTCAGTTGTGGAATCGCTTCAAAGTGAAAAGACGATTACCGCACCACAAGAGTCGGTACCTGCACTGGTCTCTGTAGATCGGAATGCTATTCAAAAATTTGCTCGGAATTACGAGGGTGACTTTACAAAATTCGAAGAAGATTTCACTAAGCTTTTAGTCGAGAAAGTTCAAGGTCCGCCTAAAAACGGTGGCTTACTCGCATTACTGTCAGGTAATAAACCAAAGACTGTCGATGCTTTCAAGGTGTTTTCTCCCTACACGATAGGTGAATTTAATGAACTTTCCAAGCTAGATGAAGCCTTGCTGGCTCAAGAGTTCTCAGAGAATAGTATTGACATGCGTGACTACCTCGCCTGGCGAGACGTTATAGCTGAGTGGCAAAAACAGGGTCTCAAGCTTTCAGAGGCAGATCAGTTTGGTGATGTTGCACGCGCGGCGTTTATTAAATCGTTAGAAGCGCCAAAGGCATAGTATATGAATACAACCCATACAGTAGCATCAGGTGTTCAACAAGAGATTGAAGAAATTCTTGGCTTGAACGAAATGTCTCTTGAAGAACAACAACAGTTTTTGGAGTCAGTTGGAGCTTTGGTGATAGAAAGCGCGGTATTAAAATTTGTCGTTTCGGTTATGCCAAGTGAAAGAGAGATGTTTGAAGCATGGCTCGAATCACACCAAAAGAGTGACACCTTACTCGAAGAAGCATTGGTAGCATACCCAGCTTTTGCCGAGATTCTCACTGAAGAAATGGAGGCGTTTCAATCTGAGTCAAAAAGATTTTTAGGTATTGTCGAGTAGTGCACAGGGTACTTCCCGAGGATAAGGTATACTGTATGTATATGAATAACATTGCATTATCTAACATGCGCGGACTTCTTTTGGTGGCTACCCTTGGATTATTCCTGGTAGTCCCATCGACGACTCACGCTGCGTGTACATTCACAAAAGACTTACAATTAGGATCAAACGGAGAAGACGTTCGTTGTCTTCAGCAGTATCTTAATGGAGCAGGATATACAGTCGCCGCTGAAGGGGTTGGCTCAAAAGGGAAAGAAACAACCGAGTTCAAAACCCTCACTCAAAAAGCCGTAATTCGCTGGCAAAACGCCAATGGCATTACACCGCCAACTGGATACTTTGGCGCTAAGTCTCGAGCAAAGTACACTGCATTGATGGCTGGAGGTGTTACGACACCAGCACCAAGTACACCATCAACACCGTCAGCACCAACTACTGATACGGTAGCGCTTTTGAAACAGATTGCAGAATTAAAAGCAGAAATTGCAAAACTAAAAAATAGCCCGTCGACAGGAGGTAGCAAGGCTGATGCAGAAATAAAAGATCGCTTAGCAGACGTGCATGAAGCGCTAAAAGACGCTGAAGATGAAATTACTGATGTTGTTGATGCAGCCGATAAGGCAGATGCGGAAGATGCGCTTGATGACGCGGAGGATTCTTTTGCCGAAGCACTCGAAGCATTTTTCGATGACGAATATACAGATGCGGAAGATGCGCTTGATGACGCGGAAGATGCGCTTGATGATGTGTTAGACATAACTGACTCAAACGGTGACTCCGATGAAGCAGACGACATGATTGATGAGGTTGATGACCGAATAGATGAAGTTGAAGATGCTATTGAAGAGGCGGATGCTGATGGAGAGGCTACCAGTGATGCAGAAGACTTGCTGGATGAAGCGGAAGATGTTCTTGATGAAGCAAAGGACGCCTATGATGACGGAGAATATGAAGACGCACTTGATTTGGCAGAAGAAGCTGATGACTTACTTGATGACGCAGAAGATGCGATTGGAGAAAATAAGGGTGATACAGAAGATGAACTTGATGACGCATTTGATGAACTTGATGACGCGTGGGACGCGTTTGACGAGGCCGATGCAGATGGGGAAGATACTGGCGATGCTGAAGATCTTCTTGAAGAAGCAGAAGACCTCCTTGACGAGGCTGAAACAGCGCTCGATGATGATGACGAAGACGAGGCTGAAGATTTGATCGAGGAAGCTCTTGATCTTATCGATGAAGCACTAGACGAATTTTAGAAAACATACCAAAACAGCTGGGACATCGTCCCAGCTGTTTTTGGATATCGTCTGGTATACTATCGCCCATGCTTACAGTCATTTTGTTTATAATTGGATTTCTTTTACTCATTAAGGGCGCAGACAGCATGGTGACTGGCGCCTCCGCTCTGGCAAAAAAACTGGGTGTCTCAGCTCTCGTTATTGGTCTTACTATTGTTGCTTTTGGAACATCAGCTCCTGAGCTTGTGGTTAATCTTCTAGCTAGCATAGATGGAAATACTGACATTGCAATCGGGAACGTTATCGGTAGTAACATTGCAAATATCCTACTCATTTTAGGTGCAGCAGCTGTCATTCATCCCCTTACTGTACAGAAAGGAACGGCTTGGAAAGAAATACCATTTGCGCTTTTGGCCATCGTGGTTCTCTTTATTATGGCAGGAGATAAGTTATTGAACGGTTCTGTTGATTCTATCCTTGCTCGAGGTGATGGTTTGGTACTTATCTCATTTTTTATTATTTTCATGTACTACATATTTGGTGTTGCAAAGCAAACACCAGCAATGGAAGATGACGCAGAGGAACCGATTAAGGACCTTACCTACGGACGGTCTATAGGAATGATTTTGATTGGACTGGGTGCGCTTGTGGTTGGGGGAAAATGGATAGTTGACGGAGCCGTTGAGTTTGCGACAACACTTGGTGTGAGTCAGTCACTTATTGGTCTTACTATCGTTGCGATTGGTACGTCACTTCCAGAATTGGCAACGTCAGTTGTTGCTGCTATGAAAAAACAGTCTGACATCGCTGTTGGAAACGTCGTTGGATCAAATATTTTTAATGTGTTTTGGATTCTCGGTATAAGCGCAACCATTGCCCCATTACCGTTTGCTGAAGTGTTGCAATTAGACGTATTCGTAGCTGTTCTGGTGACACTGCTTTTATTTCTCGCATTATTCATTGGTAAGCGGCACACGCTTGATCGGTGGCAAGGAGTGGTATTTATGTTGGTATACATCTTGTATCTTGCATTCTTGGTACTCCGAGGATAAGTGTCAGTTAAGAACTATTCAGGTTGTTTTGATTGCTATACTAAAGAAGTATGGAATACGTCGAACTTCTTAAAAGTTTCTTTACAAGCATTAATCCACTCACAGTTACCTTTGCAAAAGCGCTTGCTCTCTGTCTTTTTCTCGGGTACATCATGGGAGCTGAACGTGAGTTTCGAGGGAAAGATGCTGGTATAAGTACCAACATGTTTGTAATTACAGGGTCAATGATTTTTACGTTTCTTTCGATGACGGTTGACCCAGCTTCTGAGTCACGCATTGCCGCACAGATTGTTTCTGGAATTGGTTTTCTCGGCGCGGGACTTATTTTGAAAGAAGGAACAGGGGTGCGAAATCTCACCACTGCAGCAAGTATTTGGTATGCCGGTGCGGTTGGAATGCTTGTGGGTTTTGGTTTTTACGGCATTGCGTTTATTTCTGGTATTGCTGGTGTCTTGATTCCACGGGTACGTCATATTCAAAATCAAATTGAATCAGTCGAACATGTAGTGGAGACACCAAAAAAGAGAAATCGCGCAAAAAAGAAATAATATGCCAGATAGTAAGGTTGTCACCAAAGAACAGTTCTCAGTGGTTAAAAGAGCAAAGAGTTTTGCTCATGCTGGGAGGGGCTTGTGGGTGTTTGTAAAAAGTACACCAAACGCGTGGATTCACTTGCTGGTTTTTGCCGGAGCAATTGCGGCCGGTGTATTTTTCCAGATTGCTAGCATTGAGTGGGCAGTTCTTATAATAATGGGAGCCATCGTGCTTGCAGCCGAAGCATTTAATACTGCAATCGAAATAGATATTGATCTTACGTCGCCGGAGTATCACCCATATGCTAGAGATACGAAAGATGTGGCAGCCGCCGCAGTGCTGATTACAGCACTCGCTGCGGTCGCGATAGGTGTATTAATTTTTGGACGCTATCTGCTTTAGTTAGCACATGACCAGACGCCACGTTGGTTAGTTTGGGCTGTCTTTTCGGCCTCTTTGAATAGCTTTTGATATGCGTACGGTTGGTTAAACGTGTACTCTTTAGCAAACCCTTCTTTGATAAGACGCTCACCAACATTTGTTCCATCAGGAAGAAACGCGTGTCGAAGTAATCGGTCGTAGATGTCAGTGTCACCTTGACTCTCATCGTATTCTAAGCGAAGTGTTTCATCTTCAAGTAAACGCTTGGCAAAATGCGTAGCTTCATTACCAAAACATTCAATACCGCCTCGGTTCGGGTCAGTTTCGGGGGTATCAATACCAATGAGGCGAACAGTCCGGATACCGCTAGGTGTTTGGATTTGAAACGTATCACCATCAATAACCGCTGATACAGCATAAACTGTAGTTTTGTCTGTATCAGAAGGAGGTTCTTTTGTGGGAATTTCGAATTGGCCTAAAATGGCAACAAGTACTAGAAAAATAAGCAAGAAAAGAGATTTCATACCTCTGTACGATAGCATAATGTCATAGTACAAAAAGTTATAACCACACGACTGTCTTCTTGGTGCAAAATCACGGTATTATTAAAGTGTATGGAAAAACAGCTTCTATACAGTGAAATAGAATACGCCCGCGTAAAGTGGTTTTTAGTTAGTAGCGGTCGCGAAGGAACACTTGATGATATTTTGTGCGTCACTCGTGAAGGGATTGTAAAGGCAGGGCAGATACAAGAGCGGTTACACGAAGAAGGAATTTTAGATTTAAACGAAGTACGCGAGTACGATGAGTAAATAAATGAAAAGCCGGCTTGGGCCGGCTTTTTCTTACGCACATTTGATGTGCTCGTGCCTGAGACACATGCGATAGTACGGCTCATGCATTTTTGACCACACTGACGTCTTTTTGGGAGTCACATGTACTGCATCAGGGTTGTGAGCAAAGAACGTCACTGCAACCAAAAATATGACAAGGCCGCCGATCATCATGCCATCAATGATTTTTTGCTTTTTCATGATTTCCTCCGTTCTGCCAATCTAAGGGTACTTTCTTAAAAAACGGGAAGTTTGTCAATGTGGATAAGAAAAATCGATGCTATAGCATCGATTTTTCTTAACTTCTTAATGTTTTGGTACAAATGTGAGTGCTTCGCCGCGCTTGGTCCCTCGACCAGTTCGTCCGATACGGTGTACGTAATCATCAAATGTATTTGGAAGGTCGTAGTTAATTACGTGAGTAACATTATCGACATGGATACCACGAGCTGCAACATCGGTAGCAACAAGTACGCGAGCGTTCCCACTCTTAAAGGCTGCGAGAGAGCGTTGTCGTTGCCCGTGGCTTTTGTTGCCGTGAATAGACTCTGCCTTTACGCCATTTTTGTATAGCTCTTGTGCTAGTTTTTCAACACTATGCTTCATTGCACCAAAGATAATAACTCGCTTAAGTTCTTCCTTAGAGAGAAGGGCAAGTAGGGTATCGAACTTATGAGCGTGCTCGTAGGGTACGACGTCCTGAGCGATACTCTTTGTGGTATCACTTTTCTTTACTGAAATTGTCTTTGGGTTTCGCATGAAGTCGTTTACCAGACGTTCTGCTTCGTCGGTCATAGTGGCTGAGAAGAAGAGCGTTTGTCGTTCGGCTGAAACACCCGCCAAAATTTTTCGCATGTCATGAATGAATCCCATGTCGAGCATTCGGTCAGCCTCATCAAGTACAACGTTGGTAATAATATTCGGCTTGAGAGCTTTTCGTTCAATCAAGTCAAGAATACGACCAGGAGTTCCAATGATGAAATGGTTGTTGCGACGCAGCGCACGCAATTGAGGATTGATATTTGTTCCACCAACACAGGTTGTTGAAAACTGCTTTAGGTTTGCGCCAAACTTTCGGAATTCAGCTTCAATTTGAAGGGCGAGTTCACGGGTCGGTGTAAGGATAAGTGTGACTTGATTCTTTTCCCGCATTGTCTTGTCGATGAGAGGAAGAAGAAAAGCAGCTGTTTTACCAGTTCCTGTTTCTGCGAGACCAATCACATCCTTTCCTTGTAGAATAAGAGGAATAATTTGATCTTGAATTGGTGATGGATTTTCAATGCCGAGACCAAGGACATTGTCTGCAATTTGAGTATTGAGCTTAAAATCACGGAAGGTGTGCTTTGGTTCATAGGCAACTTCTGGTGTCGCATTCACAGGATTCTTGTTGATGTACTGTGAGGGATCGAAGGTTGGTTGCTTGCGACTTCGACCACCAGATGGTCGATTTCCACCACTGCGGGCAGCAGAAGGACGACGAGTACCAAAACGACGACGGTCACCACCGCTTGCATTACTACGATCAAAACTTGGCCGATCACCAGATGGACGAGGTCCACGTGAAAAACCAGAAGAAGGACGGCGTCCCGATGAAGGACGTCTAGAATTATTTGTTTGCATTCAATATTTATTAGTGAGCCACAGGTGGCTCGGGGCGTGCAGGTAAGTAAATCAGTAGGGAAGCCAGAACGGCGTAACGACTGCAGCTAATGGCCCCACACAAGTGACATAAGCGTTCGGGTAAAATAACATATAATCGTATACTAGTCAATTATCGATAAATCATGTAGGATGCGCGGTATGAAAGCGGAAAAAAGTTTTAAGAAAGACAAAAAGTCTGAAAAGACTGAAATTGAATTTATCTTCGGAAAGCACGCAGCCCGGGAGGTTTTGACTGAACGGCCTGATGTGGTCGTGGAGGCCCATGTGGCAGCTGATTTTTCTGATGTGGCCTTGATTAAGCTCTTGGATAAAAACAAAGCAGTGCGGGTGAAAATTCTGAATGAGAAAAATCCGCCGCGGGGAGTTTCTTCAAACGCCGCTCATCAAGGTATTGTGATAGGTCTGGTGTCTTCTAAGCTCACTGTTCCGTACAAAGAATTTAAGCAAACTCTGAAAGTAGACCCACATACCGCACTCCTCGTACTAGGGGAAGTGCAAGACCCACATAATGTCGGGGCGGTTATTCGTTCGGCCGCAGCTTTTGGTTTGGCTGGTGTTCTTATTCCACCACACAATCAAGCGCCTGTAACCGGTACTGTTGTAAAGGTTTCGGCAGGTATGGCATTTCGGATTCCGCTCGTTACTATTCCTAATGTAAATACCGTTCTCCGAGATCTCAAAGACAGTGGATTCTGGGTATATGGCCTTGAAGGGGAAGGAACTACGAAAACCACAACTGAAACCTATCCAAAACCAACCGTTTTTGTGCTTGGGAACGAAAATTCTGGGCTGCGTGCTATAACTAAGGAATTGTGTGATGAATTGCTTTCAATTCCAATTCACCCTCGTTGTGAGTCGCTTAATGCTGCTGCAGCAACAGCTATAGTCTTGGCTGGATGGGCAGCAAAGCATCCTGACGCTTTATCCTCATAAGCGACTAGTGTACAATACGGAACGTATACCCGAGGCGGGTACGCTTCTATTTATATAATTTCTTAGTATGAACGAACACGATGAACAGAAAGATGGCGGTGCGGCGGTATCTGAGCCTACCCCAGAAACATCTGAAGTAACAGAATCTTCTGCAGCTGCTCCAGGCACTGAACCAGCAGTTGAAACAATTGCTGAAGCCGCGGATGTTTCAGAAGCAATTACTACTGAAGCAGAGGTGACCGCAGAAGAGGTGGTCACTAGTGGAGAGGAAGTAATTTCTGATGCAGTGGCTAAGGAACCAGCTACCGAAACAGCAGCAACAACCGCTGCTGTAGCTTCCCTTAGTGCTGGCTTCAAAAAGGCCAAGGATGTTTTGGTCCATAAAAAATACACTGTCGCAACAGTTGTTCTCGTGGTTTTGGCACTTTTGGCACTGGTGTATGCTCTTGAGGAAAAAGGAAAGTTGCAAACAGGAATATTTGACGGCGTTCAGAAGCAGGTTTCAAAACATACGGCTGCAGCAACGGTAAATGGATCTAAAATTTCTGAGTACGACCTCAACATCAGCATGACACAGCTTTCTTCAGGAGCAGCAGCACAAGGTGCCAATGTGACTGATCCAGCAGTTCAGACAGAGATTAAAACTCAGGCGCTCGAAATGCTTATTAATACCGAACTTCTTAAGCAAGAAGCGGCGAATCGAGAAATTGTTGTTACCGAAGAAGAGGTGAATACTCGATTGGAAACATTAAAAACAGATGTGGGTGGAGAAGAAGTGTTGAATCAACGCATGGCAGAATTTGGTATTAATAAGAAGACATTACTTCGAGATATCAAAAACGAGCTCACTATCCAAAAGCTTCTTGACGAGGTCTTTAAAGAAAAATCTGTTGTCGTGACAGAAGAAGAGATTGTTGCTTTCTACGACCAGGCGGGTGGTGCTGAAGCAGGACTTCCTGGTATCGATGAGGTACGAACTCAAATTGAAGCGCAACTAAAAGCTACAAAAGAGCAGGGAGTGGTAACAACCTATCTTGAAGAGCTGCGTGGTAAAGCAGATATAAAGACACTGTAGTGATTTATATTCGGTGAATGCAAAAGAGGCACGTCTGTGAAGACGTGCCTCTTTTGCACATGTTGATGATACACAAATCAAATCTAAGTGTCGGGGTATACTTTCTTTATGACTCGACTTTTGAGCGATGATGCTCGAACACTCACATATCGACCAGAAGAGAGAATGCGGCTTTTCCGTTCCTTCACTGTCCCTAGGCAGAGTGCAGCGTTTATTGAACTTTCCCCGTACATCCAACATCTCATCTTGAAAGATTTGAGCGCGGAAGAGATTACAGACATGATTGATAATATGGATATGCAACACGCCGAGCAGGTGTTGGCGCGGATTCCAAACCATACGTTACGTAAACGAATTGTAAAACAACTGAAAGGTGAAGTGCGCGAGAAAATGGATTTCTTCCTTCGCTTTCACCCACAAGCGTCACTATCTTTGGTCAACTTCAATTATTTGTTTTTACCACACACCATAACCATTGGTGAAGCAGCCACTATTATTGATGAGCACTATGATGAGACTGGGAAGTACCCAGAGATTCTGGTATATGAAAAAGGTGAACTGCTGGGAGAGGTGCCGTTTGCTTCGCTTGTCCGGGAGCGAAATTCGAATCCGCTGGGTAAGTATGTACAGTCAATTCCTACCATTTCATACCAAGCTGATATCCCAAAGGTAATTGAAGTCCTTACAGCTGCCAAAAGCAAGAAGGTGGTCATTTTAGATAGTGACCATAGTGTTCTTGGGGTTATTTATAGTGAGTCTGTTCGACCGCTGTTTAGTACCTTGCATGGAAATTCACTTTACGACTTTACTGGTCTCGCTGAAGCAGAGCAGCCATTTGATTCAGTGGCAAAGAAAGTATCAAGTCGATATCGGTGGCTTATTTTGAATCTCGCGACAACCTTCCTGGCGGGTTCTGTTGTTTTAAGTTTTCAAGACACTATCGACGCAGTTACTATTCTTTCGGTGTACATTCCAGTCGTGGCTGGTATGGGTGGAAATGCAGCGGCACAGTCGTTCGCTATCATGGTTCGCGGTCTTACATTAGGGACAATCACCCTAAAGACTGCCGGTCCGGCAATTAGGCGAGAGGTGGCTGCGGGATTGGTAAACGGTCTCATTATTGGAACAATCGTAGCGTTTATTTCAGCAATCTGGAATCGTGATCCGATGCTCGGCCTATCAGTCGGCTTGGCCTTGGTTGGAGCGCATATGATTGCACCTTTTGCGGGTTCAATGATTCCGCTCGTAATGAAAAAGTTTGGCAAAGATCCAGCTTCTACTTCTTCCATCTTCATTACTACATTTACTGATGTTGGTGGAATATTTCTTCTTCTTGGATTCGCTACGCTTATCCTCCTCTAAGTAGTATTATAGAATCAATATGAATATGCATACATTTTTGTCGTTATATCTTATCTCGGTGCCGGTATTTTTCTTGATAGATATGGTATGGCTAGGCCTTATCGCAAAGGATTTTTATCAGAACAAAATTGGACATCTGCTTGGTCCGGTGCAGTGGGGTCCGGCTATCATATTTTATTTACTATTTCTTGTCGGTCTTACTTTTTTTGCAACCTATCCAAGCGCCCAGACAGGGGGAATTAAGATGGCAGCACTCTACGGCGGGTTGTTCGGTTTCTTCACGTACCTTACGTACGATTTAACAAATTTGGCAACTTTAAAAGGGTGGCCGGTT
>JACCDG011980010.1_pt1 | contig 37798 bp, 58 predicted proteins | sample 7442471 | NCBI WGS metagenome assembly JACCDG01 (sample SAMN15323444, study PRJNA562643) | freshwater metagenome | isolation source: river surface water | place: USA:Blue River Watershed | collected 2017-08-17 | reverse complement strand
TAACACTGTATTGCCAAAAGTGGGGCTGACGTTTTTCAATTTATCTTCTGTACTCATATTAAACATTTGTTTTTCAATTTAACTTCGGTGGTTTAATGCCCCACCTTCGGCAATACTTTTACGTTAGCAGAAATGGCTACCATCCGTTCACTTCGACCATTTTTGCGTAATATTCAGTTTTTAGTTCGGAAAGGATTGCCCTTCTTTTTAGTTTCTGACAAACCCTTCCTACTGTTCCACTCCCAGCAAAGCAATCATAAACCAAATCATTTTCGTATGAGTAGTATTTAATTACTCTTTCAGCCAATGCTTCGGGAAATGGTGCAGGATGCCAGTTGCTTGTATCAGGGTTAAATTGCCAAACATTTGTTCTTTCATACCCATCAGCAACCAAACTTTCATTTTTGATAACCTTATCAATTAGAAATGGTGCAGGTTTCTTAAATACCAAAATGTATTCAGTAACAATGTTTGGCTTGTAAGCAATAGGTTTTCTATGCCTATAAAATCCACCGTTTCTATTTGGTGCAGAACCATCAGGTTTCATCCAAATAATATCTTCCAAAAATTCAAAACCTATTTCTTCCATCATTGGCACAAAGTAAAAAGGTAATGGTATTCGATAGCTTTGTTTACTTCGCTTTTCACGTTTTACAAGCACAGGCGATATGTTTACAACACACATTCTACTTTCTTTAAGTCTATCGTATGCCATTGTAAATATCTCTTTCATTTGTGCCAAGTAATCCTGCACCGATTTGTATTGAGAATAATCCCTTGCATTGAAATAAGGTGGTGAAGTGAGTATTAAATCCAACTCATTCCTTTGCATCCTTTCCGACATTGTGAGAAGGGCATCCTCATTGAAAACCGCCACTTCTGCTAACACTGTATTGCCAAAAGTGGGGCTGACGTTTTTCAATTTATCTTCTGTACTCATATTAAACATTTGTTTTTCAATTTAACTTCGGTGGTTTAATGCCCCACCTTCGGCAATACTTTTACGTTACCTGCAAGTGCTACATTCGTGCTTCGTATAAAACTTTCGTGTTCAAAAATTTTAAATAAAAAGCCACCGCACTTTTTTAATTCAATTCAGGTATTTGTTCTTTTAAGTATTTATAAATCTTCCAAGTCTGAATTTTAGGCGAAGAAATAAATGGGTATAAATTCTTCCAATCAGTTTTTCGCATCACTTCTAAAATACTTTCTCGGTGTTTTTCATTTTTAACAATCACATAATTTTCTTGGCAAAATGTTCCAATATCTTTTACTTCTTTTCCAATACTTGCTCCATAGGTGTTCATTGCAAAATCAAAAGTTTCGGGTATTTTATAACTCCCACCTCGTCTATATTCACCAACAAATACATCATTCAACTTGTAATCTATTGCTTTTGTATTTATCCCATTATCAGGTCTTTTATACACATTAAAACAACACAACAACTCTACGCCACTATATTCAATCAATGGTAATACTTCCGAATGGATTAAATCAAACTCATACATTTGTTGGTTGTTTTTATATTGACTCACAGGTAGTATAAAAGCAATGTAATCACCCATTTTAGTCGCTTGTTTATAAAACGCTACACTTAATGTATTTCTTGTTCCGAATGGTGGATTCCCAATAAACAGTCTCCCACTTTTATAAGGCAATTCAAGTTTTAGAAAATCTTGTTTAATTATACTTTCGTGTTCGGGTTCTAAATCGTAAGCAATAGAATTTGGTATTTGCAAACTAAAACTTCCATTCCCTGCACTTGGTTCGATGGTTTCGGTTATTTCTAATCCTAAACCATTTATCACATCAATACAATGTTTTGCAAGTTCTTTTGATGTATAATATTTATCTAAATTTATTTTTGCCATCCCTTCTTTTTATTTAAAATTTTTGTTTCGTTCTTCGTATCAAGTTTATCCTAAATTAACCGCACCAGCAGGTAACAGCGTATATAAGAAATGGCACATAAACATTTGTGCTAACTTTCAACATTCTACAAGTGCCACTTCTCATATACGCAAACCGTTAGCAGTAAATTTAAATAACCCTATTTTCGTTTTCTAAAACCAAAGGATTCTCATAAATATTACCAACAACTTCAAGGTGTTCTATTCCTAAATATTCGATAATGTTAACCAAATGACTACCATCTTTTTTGAAAGAATAATCAACACACCATTGACCTGTATTTTGACAAAAAACAACTGGCAAATAACCTGAAATGTCATTCCCAAATTCGTCAGATTCTTTATCAATCAAAATGTCAGACTCATAAATTTCTTTCCCATTTTTGTCTTTAAATCCTGTGAATTGCATCAAAATATCTTCCCCGAAATGAAAGACAAATGATTGAAATGTTTCTAAATCTGGAGTCCCTTGATAAGCCATGTAAACTTGACTTTTGTCCCATGCTCTGAATTTTATATTTCTCATTTTGACTAATTTAAACTTTAATTTTTAGTATAGTTTATTTACGGTGGATAGGGTCGGCTTCGTGCATCCCCTGTTTTCTCAAATACTTAGCGTTATATGCTATTTTAAAACAGATTCAAGATATTCAAAAGTGCATTCCCAGTCAGGGAACTTTTCTGTTGCAAAATGTATATGCTCGCCTTTAAATTCAGAAGCACCATTTCTTAATCTATCATCAATCAAGTAATCTCCAATATTTAAGTCTTTCCTATGTGTAAGAATAAGTCTCTTTTTTGCCTTTAACCCAAAATGCTTTTCTATCCATATCCTTTTTCCATATTCTAACATTTACTATTCTATTACGTAAAATCTAATAAAAGGTTTCAAACAACTATTTAATTTTAATAAGAAATCAATAAAAACATGGCATCAGGAAAGTACGGAACAATTGCACCATCATTTATTAGCCCTAATGACATTGATATAGTTTATACTTTTCAATCTAATCGTTCTATTGATTCAAATATAATAAACAGTTTAAATCCATCAGATGTAATTACAACATACAATGAAATTGGAAGTGATGAAGTAATGGGAGGTTTATATAAATTAAAATTACCAGCTAATATATTCAATCAAGTCGGAACATATACATTATTTATAAGACCAAAAAGAATTAAAACAACAATATTAGATTGTGGTGGCATTAACACATTACCAGACGTTAAAGGAATCGTTTTAGATAGTACTAGTAGCAGTTTAACACCAATAGCTAACAAACTATCAAATGGTGGATTAAGTGGCTTTAGAATCGAATATTTGGATGATAATGGTCAAGTAATACCAGATGCTTTTACTATTGTTACATGGTCTAATAGATGTGAAGCTATTTCTCAAAATGTAGGTAATTCTACACAAAAATCAATTTCATATAGATTTAATGATTCAGGTTCTTTAGTTTTCTTAACATTAACACCAAGCGTTAGTACTAATGCTTTACCTTCTATAAAACCTTTTATTGGAAAACCAAATCAATCTTGTTATATTATTAATACATATTTTGACCCTATTACAATTGAAGTTAATTTAACACATAACGATATTGATACATTATCATATTCAACACAATCTTCAATACTTGAAAATGTTAAAACAGGTAGATTAACAGTTTTTGATTTTGAAGGTAATATATACAATCAAAGAGTTAGTGGCGTAATAAAAGATTCTATAACATCTACTGAACTATATAAATTTGTTCAAAAAGTAGATGATATAGATTCTAGTGAAACTATGGATAATGCTTTGAGTGATAGTAATTTAGTTTAAATTCTATCCGATAAATAATTAATACTTTCTTTAGCTTGTTTTAATTCAGATTCAAAAATCTCTTTTAATTTTGGATCAATAGTTAATAAACCACTTTCAATGAAAGAAATAATGTTATTTATTGGATTTAATTTATTTCTAATATCTGGAACATCAAATAATTTTGTTTGATTAAACAAATCATTTTCCAAATCAATAGGTTCATCTTTATATGAAATTTCTTTACCAGTAATTTTTTTAATCGAACCTTTAGGTAAACACATTACGAAATTCATTAACTCTCCTTCTATAGTCGTTAAATATTCCCAATAACCATGTTTAACTATTCTTTCTGGTTTTCCTTCGCAAATTATTTCATCACCATCTTTATCAACTGCTACCCATGCCATAATTACCAAAATTTAATAATAAAATGAATAATAAAATGAATAATAAAATGAATAATTACACAAAGTGGAATCCAAATCCATACAGTTGAAATAGCTAACCCAATAAACCCTACTATAATACCTATTAATGTTCTCATAATTATACTTCTAACAATGGTTTTATTTCTTCTAAATATGTATTAATTTGTTTTGAAATATTATTTAGATCATAACATGATTTTAAAATAACATTACTATTTTTAGTATCACAGTATTGATTTTTGTTGATTACCTTATCAGCTTGACCCAATAATTCTTTTAGTAAAACTAAAATTTCTTCTTTCCTTTCCATAATTACAATTTATTATGTTCTATAAATTTTTTTATTAATTGAATTAATGTATTATCTAAATGTACATTTCCTAATGTAATGCTACTTGTTTTTAGTTTTAACAATTCCTTTACAGTAGAAATAGATATTTCAGTACAACCCCAACTTAACATTGTGTTGGAACATTGACCATCATAATCAGCAATTTTTGGAAGTTTAATTTCATTTTCTTCCTTCCATTTCTTGATTTCTTTTGATGTTGCATACCTTTCAATATGTGAACTTTTAATATTGTATTGACTATTGTTTACAGAAATTGAAAAATCAGATTCGTTCAAAAGCAAACCAGTAGCTTTTTTTACACCAACCTCTTCAAGTTTAGATACTACTTTACCACGAAATCCATTACCATCTCCTACTAAATCAGAACCTTTGACAACAACAAAATCACCAACCTTAAACTTTGGTTTAGATATGTACTTGTCAAGAAATTGTATTAGATCTGAGAATGAGATTTTATTATACTCTAAAGTTGAAGTTTGTAAAAACATTTTTTTGTTCCAAAATACATTTTTGCTACACATTTCTAACAAAGTCGGAACATAATCAATGTTTTTCTCATCACAATAAGATTGAATTGCTTTCCTTTGTGATAATGTACAATTTTCGATTATAAACTCTGTTTCAAGTAGATTTTCTTTTGATTCTTTAATAAGTATGTGTTCTATAAAATCTTCAAACGTAATTTCTGTATAACCATCTAATATATGAGATGTAGACGCTTTAGTATCACAATATATGAATCTTTCTCCACTTTCTGTATAACTACATCCATGTTTTTTATTAGCCCATTCATTTAAAATTTTGAAGTTTTCTCTATTTCTTACAACATACCACTTTTCTGGAAATTCTTCTTCATAAAGTTCTATTTCTGTTATATCAAAATAATCTCCTGTTAAATAATTTGGATCATATGAATGATGTAATAAATGTTCATCCATTTTTCTACTAAGTCCATTATAAAAAAGAAAATTTTGGTTTAATATTTTAGCATTTCTAATTGCTTGAGAAGAATCAATACCATAATCACCATAAATACAACCTTTTTTACTTTTTGGTATTTTAACTTTATCACCTATTTTTATTTTCATAATAATATTTTTTAATTATTCTTATTTTAGTAATTATACGACAAATATACAAAAAGGTTTTAAATTTTAATAAAAAAAAATAAGTAAACCAAAAAAAAATTGCCCGAACTGCAATTCGGGCAAAGTGAAATCTTCTAACGATAACGAAGGTATTAATTTATTTTAAATTACCTCTAAAAAATTGAAACAAACTATCCGTTCTAAATGCTTGATCGAAAGGTGCGTGTCCACCTGTTGTATAGTATGTAACCTTCGGTTTAATAGTAGTAGCTGGAATACATTTATTAATATCAGCTATTAAATTTTTAGTGGTATTAGGTGAAATAGTACCATCATCAAGGCAATGATACCCCCACACTTTTTTATTTGATAATTTACATTTTTCAGCAGGTGTCATTTTTATTACAGGTGCAAATGTTCCAGCACCAGAAATGTAAAAGTTTTTAACCCATGTGGAAACACCTTCTCCACCGCCAGAATATCCTAAAATGTATACTTCTGTTGTGTCAATTCTATCCTTATATTTAACTTTTAACGAATCGTACAATTCCTTGAACCATCTAGCGTTATTCCATGCTGGTTTTGATCCGTTTGTTTGAGGATTTATTGTAATGAAATCAATATTAAAAGCAGTTGATTCTAATTTTTGCGGTAAAAAAGTTGCTCTTAACAATGATAATTTGTTAGTACCTTTTTGACCATTACCATGACAAGCTATAATCAAACCGAATTTTTTAGTTGTATGATAAAATGATTCAGGAGCATACATCAAATAATACGATTTGAATGGAGCTTGTAGAACAGTATCTTTTATATATGTTTTACATGTGAAAAATTCATCGGTTTGTCTTCTTTTTACCGAAATTGGTTTAGACAATCTAAGAATAGATTCTTGTGTAGAACTATTAACGAAAACATATGATACCCAATAGTTAACGGGTGTTGATGTAGTATTATTCGCAACATTACATTTAATGATAAACTCTAAAGAATCTCCTAATAAAGTATTAATAGATTTAGAATAAACATTAGCAGTTGGTGTTTTTGCATCTGCTATAATTTGAGCATTTGTAAACAATGCATTGTTTACTTTATAAACAACCGTATATAAAGTACCAGCAGAAGGTAATTTATCCAAAATTTGAATTGAACTCTTACCTACTGTTAAGGTTTGAGCGTACACACAAAATATCATACAGATAGATGTGAGTAAAGTTAAAATTGTTTTTTTCATAGATTTTTTAAATTAAATTTTATTTTTAAGTGTTTTTTTAATATTTTACTGTTAATACTATTACATTAAATTTTACATTAATAAAATAACATACTTATTACAATCTGCTTTTTTATTAGAAAAATGATGTAAAATATTATTAATAATAATTGTTTTTCCTTTCTTTAGTAACATTTAAATTTTAGTTATTAATAATTTATACGATTTATTTACATAATTATTTTCAATTTCATCAATTTTTTTAATTAAATCCACATCATTATCAACATTGATATGATCTTCCTCATTTAATTCTATTTTCCACTTTCTTGGTGACTTTTTTCTTTTTGGCATTTTTAAATTTATTAAACAACGATTTATAATAATCTATTTTAAATCTATCATTTGGTTCAAATATTTCTGTTGAAAGAAATAAAATTATACCTATTATAAAAATTAACAATACATTTCCCATATAATTATTGTTTTAAATTAATACTTCCAAAATTAATTTTAAATCATTTACATCAAACATTCCTTTATAGGTTTTGTTCATCATTCCCATTAGCATTCCAATATTTTTATTTCTATTGTTTACATCCAAAACAATAGTTGTCATTAATTCAGTTACTTTTTCTTTTAATTCAATTGAACTAAATTGTTTTGGAAGGTACTTTGATATTACATTTAATTCAAATTCTTCCTTCTCAACCAAATCCAATCTATTAGCTTTTTTAAATTGTTCAATTGAATCTTTTCTTTGTTTAATGGAAGAAAGTACAACTTTTAAAACATCATCATCACCTAATTCACTATTTTTATTATTAGGATTTTTTTCAGCATCGGTAATTTTAGCTTTCAAGAAAGATAATGCAGATTTTGAAACGTTATCTTTATTTTTGAAAGCAGTAATAAAATCACTTGAAATTTGTTCTTTTAATGTCATGATAATTAATTTAATAGTTTTAACAAATATAATAATTTAAATTGAGATTATTACTATTTTTTAAATAAATTTATGTAATAATTTTATGTGGTAATCACAAACATCTACTATGTTAGTTTCCAAATTTAATCCAACAATCTCATTTAACCAAATTAAATTTGGAACATCTTTAATTTTAAGATTTAAATCTTTATAATGTTTTTTATTCAATTTCCAAATTTCAATCGAAAATTCTAATGGTTTATCTTTTATAGAACTTCTTTGATAAGGGTAAACATAAGGATAAATATAAGGTAATCTATACTTATTATTAATAACTAAACCACCATCATCAGAACCTAGTAAAAAATCTCTTGAGTCAATTACTTCAATGTTATTGTTTTTAATAAAACTCAATTGATTATTTTCATCAATTTTAATGTTGTTTTCAATTAATAATTTTGTTACATATCGCATAGTATTACCAGAACAAATATCATCATCAAATAATATGTATTTTTTATTTTTATCTAATTTAGATATTTGATTTAATAATGGTAATGAATTTGGTCGATTTACATAACCCAATTTAGAAAAACCTAAATAATCATAATTTCTAGAAATTTCAATATTATTTTCAGTTTTAATAAATGGGTCAATAGAAATTATTAATTCATTTTTATTTTTAATTTTTTCGAATTCTTTTTTTTGATTTTCAATTAAATCAATATTAATATTATTAAAATATTCTTTAAGTAACTTAAATAAACCACCACTGAAATTATCAATACCATTAATATTGGTAATTCTTAAATTTAAATCTATTTTGTTTTTAATTTTATTATGGTGTTTTAACGTTTGTCTCACTTTAGTTGAGCTTAGATCATTATCACTATGGGTAAATATAACATTAGTATTGTCTTTAAATTCAATTAAAATTTGATTATACTTTGTTTCATAATTTGGTCGATTTACAACCACGCAATTACCATCAATTTTAAATGATTTAGCAAAATTGGCATTATCACCACCAAAAACAAAATAAACTGGTATTTCAACACCTGTATGATGTTTAATGTATTCTTTTAATCTGTAAGTTACCTCAGTAAAATTAATAGCTTTAGAATTAAAAATACCCTCCCAAGGTTCAATACATAACCAATCATAATTTAAATTAATTTCTTTTTGAATAATATCTATTCTATCAAAAACATTAATAGCTTGTTCTTTATTTTTACTATTAATGTATTCATCATGGCTTGGGCTTATATATCCACATAATACTTCAATACCAATATTATTTAAAGCTATTTTCGATTTTTCCATCATATCAAAGTGTCCTTTATGGATAGGGCAAAATGAACCACTAGTTAATAATATAGCTTGTTTTTTATTTTTATCAATTTTATCTTTCCATTTTAAAATTGGTGTTGTTGGTATGTTTAATAAATAATCTATATTTGAATCTTCTTCCATAGAATCATCAAAATAACCACCATCAATTATATATTCAAAACCATATTGAATATATAATTTTGAATAAAAAGGATCTTTTAGTATTTTTTTAATATTTCTCATCATTATTTTTTTTAACAATAGAAATAAAAATCCGTATTTTTCATTTCCAGCATATAATCTTCAAAACATTGTATATCACAACAAACTTCTCTTAATTTTTGTAATTCTATTAAATTAGGTAACTGTTTCATTTTATTATTCCAACAATATAAAAATTCTAAATCTTTTGGTAAATTTTCTGGTAATGATGTTAATTTATTTCCTGTAAAAAATAAATCATTTATTTGAATATTTGGAATTGAAATTATTTCAGTTAAATTACTTTTTGAACAACTAAAAAATGTATACCCACCAATATCTCCAATTTTAAATTCAACAATTTCACCTTTATTATTTTTAGCTATTAACTTATTTTCCATAATAATATTTTTTTTATTTAACAAAAGAATTGAAATTCAGTATTATTCATTTCTAACATATAATCTTCAAAACAACATATATCACACCAAATATGAGTTAAATTACAACACTTTCTTAAATCTGGAAGTTGTTTAATGTTATTATTATTGCATGATAAAAATTCTAAAGAGTTAGGTAAATCTTTTGGTAAAGATGTTAATTGATTATTAGAACAAACTAAACCAAAAACATCATTTGGAATAGAAATAATTTCAATTAAATTATCACATTCACACCAACAATCTGTAAAAAATTTATATTCAATAATTTCGCCTTTATTATTCTTTGCTGTTAATAAAGTTGATTCTTCTTTTCTCATATCGCTTCGTAAATTATATCTCCCCTAATTATAATTCTATTTCCTTTACCAACATATTTTTGAACATCATGACATAATCTATGAGGGAATAATAAAATACTTCCCATAGTTGGTTTGATTGATAATAAAACTTCATTATCTTGAGTTTCCCTAATCCAATCATCATGATTTCTATTCCAAATTTTAATATTACCTTGATTATCATTAATTATTCTAGTACAACCGCCATCTTCAACATTATGGTCAGTTAAGTATATGACCATACTTAATAAAGTTCTTTTATTTTCATTTGGATATATGTAAGCACTATCATAATGTGCATAATGTTGACCATCTTTACCATATCTCATAAATCTAAACATTGGGCTAACTCCAATTGGTTTCCAATGATAATCAATTCCATTTTGCCAAAAGTCAGTTGGATAATAATTATTACATCTAATGTTTGGTAAATATTTTATAATTTTATTACTTAATTGCTTTGATATATTTTCACACCAACTAATAGTTCTAATAGAACCAACTCTATTATCAACAATATCCGTTCTACCTTGAATTGATACTGGCATTTTTACGTTAGTTGAATCAAAAAGGTTACAAATATTAAATACTTCTTCACTATCAAATACATTATCTAATACTATAACCCCAAAAGGATAGTTATTAACAATTATATTATTAATTTCTTTTAACTGAATTATTGAATCATCAATTTCACAGCCTCCTACAATATTTTTTAAATTAGGTGACATAATAATAGTTTTTAATTTAACAACTTAAAATAAAATTAATATTATTCATTTCCAACATATAAGGTTCAAAACAACGCATATCACAATTAATTTCTCTTAACTTTTCTAAATTTCTTAAATTAGGTAGTTTTTCAATTTTATTATTCCAACAATATAATTCTTTTAAATCTTTTGGTAAATTTTCTGGTAATGATGTTAATTGATTATTATAACAAAACAAATAGTTTGTAGTATCTGGAATTGAAATGATTTCAACTATATTCATATCTGAAATCGCAGTAACATATATAAAACCATTATTATCACTTTCAATAATTTCACCTTTATTATTTTTAATTATTAACATTTTATTTTTCATAATTTTATAACAATTTAATAATTCTTTTGTATACATCTAAATGCTTGGCAAAACCTAATTGAATTAATTCAAAGTAATCATTCATTTGATATTTATGCCCATTCTTTCTGTGTAATTTTCTTAAAATTTCAAATTGTTTTAAAATTTTATTATATTCTTCACTATTAAGTTTTAATAAACTATTATTACTATCATAGTCACAAATTAATGTAAAAAATTCTAACATTTCATAAGTTGTACCAATCATTTCTTCATCATTACGATTATCAAAAACATCTCCACTTGGAATTGATTTAATTATTTTTTTAGTAACATTTAATTTTTTAGCCACTTCATAAACTTCTGATTTAAAAATATCAGAGATAGGTTGTAAATCAACCATAGCATCAGAAGCTTTACCAAAAAAACCTATGTAACTACCTTCTGACCTATTAGTTGTGCCACAAACAATAGATTTATAACCTTGTGATTGTAATAAAGCTGTATGGTAATATAATGTTGGCGTTCTTAATACAGAAGCCATTTGACCATCAGCCCAATCATCATTTAAAGCACTACCTAATTTGTTCGATTTAATTAATTCTTGATAACTTTTGGTTAAATCAATAACTTGATAATCATTATAATCAAAATGATTTAATAAGTCCAAACCCTTACTTAGTGCATAATTTTGATTCGATACGCCAGAACCAAAAATAGGCATTAGTAATGGTACAATCCTTTTAATTGGTGAGTTTTCTTCTTTTTTAGCTTCAATTAATAAACCTAAAACCACAGCAGAATCTACACCACCAGATAACCCAAAAACAATTGAATCTAAGTTATTTGTTGACATGAATTTATTAATTAATTCAATCTTACTTTTAATGTAAAAATCTACATTAAAATTTCTTTTATCTCTTAACGATTTTAATATTACTTTATAATTATCCGACATAACTTATTGTTTTTTAATTAAAATTTGATTTGATAAATTCATTGAACTTAGAGATAATAAACCAGATTTAACAATTTTATCCTTTGAGTATAAATGATAAAATCCATTTTTAACATCCAATAAAATAAAAGAATATAAATTTTTAACTTGTATTGAAATAAAACCTTCATTATATATTGTTAATGAATAATTCATTTTTTCAATATCAAATTTCAATACCTCTACACAAATTAATAAATCATGTATAGTTCTTTCGTTATAATCTTGTATTAATCTTGATACAAAAATTTTATTATAAAGTTCATTATCAATAATTTCGTATTCATAATCAGTTTTATATAATATCGTCCTCATAGATAATATTATTGATAGTAAAGCAATTATTGATATTATTGTTATGGTTAGATACAACATAAGTTTTTAAATTTTATATATTAATAATTAATTGACCCTATTCTATCAAATACCGTTTTTCCTCTTCTTATCCCTTGAATTAAAAGAATTTTTTTAAAAGAATATTCTTTTTTATCTCTTTCATAATCAACATAATTACTTTCAAATTCCCAAGAAGAGCCACGTTTGAAAAATTTTATATCTTTTTTTCCAACAGGTGGTAAATTACTATGTAATCTTGATAGATTATACATTTTTAAAACAAAACTAGGTTTTTCTTTTACTAATCTGATAGTATCAACAGAAATATCCATCCAATCATCAACAACACCATTATAAATTTTGACATCCATATCTGGATTTTGTTCTAAAATTTTTATTAAGTCTTTTGCTTTCATTTTAATATTTATTTTATTCACTAAACTATTTTACGTATAAATTTAAAAAAAGTTTCAATTTTAACAATAGAAATTAAAATGTGTATTTTTCATTTCCAACATATAATCTTCAAAACAACACATATCACAATTAATATATTCTAATTCTATTAAATCTGGCAATTTTTCAATTTTATTATATTGACAATATAAATCTTTTAAATTATGTGGTAATTGTGGCAATGATGTCAATTCGTTATTTTCCACCCATAATGATATTAAATTTTTAAATTCATTAATGTTTGGTAATTTTTTGATTTTATTATTACTAAAAGATAAAGTTTCTGTATAAGTTGTTAGATTATTTGAAAATGATATTATTTCTATCAATTTTTCATTATCTATTATAATTTCACCTCTACCAATATTACTTTTAGTTTTAAATTCAGTAATTTTACCTTTATTATTTTTTGCTATTACTTTATATTCTTTCACTTCCATTCTTAATATAATTAATATAGTTAATATCTTTTACGTATTTTCATTTTGAAATAAGCGTTTTATTCCACCATCCAGCGTATATTTCTTTATTATTAGTAAATAAACAACTATAAGCTTCTTTAACCTCTTCATAAGGAATTAAGAAAACCGTTTTACCTTTTTCGTTTATACATTTATAAACATTATCTTCTTTTTTATAAGATTCAATTTTATATTGAATTTTCTTTTTAGTACGAGGGTTATACAAATTAAAATTATCAGTCTTATTATTTGGAAAATAACCTTTTATTGGAATAAATAAATGACATAAATTTCCTCTACCAGTTCTAGGATAGCCATCTTTTTCAATATCCCAACTATCTATTATCTTACCTTGTTTTACTTTTTGTCTATCTTCGTAATTTTGCCAAGACTGTCTTAATAAACCTATATAATAGTTTAAATTATTAACAGTATCAATTTTATCTTTATGGATTTCTCTTAGTTCTGTAATTCTATTTTTACGAATTTCACCTTGAAGTTTCCAATCAGATTCAGTCATATAATCATAAATTATATCTGATGAATCAGTACGAGGAATATATTTATAAGCAACTAAGAAATTAGAGTACTCAGTTTTAATCATCATATACCTTACAAGTTCTTCTTTAGTGAAAACCTTATCGTATAATCCACTTGTATTTAATAATTCTAATACCTTATCTAAATAATGAAGAATCTGTCTTTTAATAGGAGATCTTTTTATTTGTTTAAAATCACTAGGTAGAATTTCCATAAAAGTTTTACCTTTATCTAATTTGTTTAGTAATTCAAACATTATATCTGCTTCTTTATCACCGAAATGTTCACGGTTTGATAGCATACGAAACATTTCTTTTTCTGTAATTTCCTTTTTCATAATATTACTATATTTTATTTATTAATATACCAAAACTTTTTTATTGGATATGGTCTGAGTGGTTTGTAAGTATCTTTATCATATTTAATATAATTTGCTATTGCTAAGAAATATTCTAATGTAATTGGTTTTTCAAGACATTGGTAACTACTTACATCATAACTACCTTTTATTATATATTTATCAGTTCTTAATAGAGTATTTAAATTTAATTTAATATCATCATCTATTAAACTATTAAAATCATATTTAAATGGATAGTGAGAATATATAAAATACTCAGGATCTACGTCAAACCAACTATTATTATAATAACTACTATTATCGGCTGAATTCATCCAAGTGATGTCAATTATAACGTTTTTACCATTTATACATAAAACATTCCAAGAATGTCCTGTAATATTAACATAACCACTTATTTTAACTAATCCATCTACTTTAATACAATCAATACCTAAAGAATCACACATACTTTTTAATAAAAAAGCATATGCATTACAAGAACCTTTTTTTAATTTCAAAATTGTTTTAATATTTAATTGAGAATCATAATTGAATAAATCTACCTGATACATCATATTCTCGCATATCCATATTGATACGGCTCTGGATTGGTATAATTGATTGTGGGGATACTCGTTTTTTATGAATTTAATTATTTCTACATAATTTAGATATTTGTTTTCATAAATTGTTGAATCAACATCGTCATAATAACCAAATACATCTTTATCCTGTGAAAAAGAATATAATGTAGTAATTATAAGTAAGAAAATAATTTTTTTTATCATGATTCCTTAACAATAAAATTCAAAATTCGTATTTTTCATTTCCAACATATAATCTTCAAAACAACATATATCGCACCAAATATATTTTAAACTTTCATATTCTCTTAAATTTGGAAGTTTTTTAATATTATTATGTTTGCAACTTAATCGTTCTATATTTTCTTTTTCATTTTAAAATATATACGCAAATTACGAAAAAATGTTTCAATTAATCAAAATATTTTTTAATTTTGTATTTAAATTAAAAAATTATATGAAAAAGAAGGAAGGAATAATCAATTGGGGCAAAATTAAACGTGATGGTTTAATTAGGGAAACTAACTTGGATAGTAGATTTACTACCAAAGTTGTAAAATCTAAAAAAGTTTATGATAGAAAAAAAATTAAAGGCGATTCTAACAGTAAAGAAGAATCACCTTTAATTTCAATTTAAAAAGTATTTTAACCCATCAATAAAAAACAACATCAAAAATAAAACCAATAAAGATTCTACAATTGGTACTGGTTTTTTAAAATTTAATTTCAAACATAATTTATTTATAAAATAGAAGCTAAACATAGTTGATAAAAATGAAACTATGTATATTATCAAATCTACAAAACTAATCATTTTATTTTAATTTTAAATACTCTGATAATTCTATTTTAATAATTAACCCTGTATTGATTAATTTATCAATAATAATATCATCTATTATTTTAGTTACTTCAACCTTCTTTCCACCTTCCATTTCAATAGTAGTTACTATTGATTGATTATCATATAATGATGGTTGTACATTATATTTAAACCATTTATTTTTTTGTGGATTATCTGGATATTCTTTATGGTATTTAGATTTAATTTTATAAAATCCAAACAATGTATTTTCTTTAGCTTCTTTCATTTAAAATTTTTATTAATTCTACGTATTTATCCATCAAATATTCTTCAATGTCAATTAATTCTAACATATCTTTTTTTACATTTTCATGTAAAGGTTTTATCTCATTTATAAGATTAGATATATTTTGATTAGATAGTTTTGAATAATCTTGGTTATTAAAATCAAACTTCTTTTTATAATCTATTAAATTTGGCATTATTCTAGTGTTTTCAAATATATATTGTATAATTCTATTGAGGAATAAGTTTTATCTTTTGAAGGATCATACCACATGTATGAATTACAATCGAAAAAGTAATCTGATTCAATTTCATTATCCTTAATCCATTCCAATAGATTTAATAATTCGTTTTCAGTTATATTTTTAGGTTTCATAATTAATTATTTTACTTTAATTAGTTAAAAAACCTAAAAATATAACTTTTTTTATATATTTTTTTTCATTTTTAATTCAGTATCTTTAGTTGCAATTATTTCATTCATTAATGAAAGTTCTGCAACTAAAATATCAATCTTTGGTTGATAATTTTTTATAGTATCTTCAACTCCAAGTTCGTAACCTCTATTAAAAGAGATAGAATTTTTTTTATGTTTCATATTGTTAATTTTTATAAATATAGTGAAATTATTTGTTAATCTACTAATAAATAAATTATTCATGTTCAATTAAACCATCACTATAGTTAATACTTGATCTTTTGCAAATATGAGTCATTTTATTATCAGGAAGTAGATTTAATCTTATTTTTTCAATAAATTTTAATTTCCTCATAAATCTACCACAAACAGTACATCTAACATTACGCATTTTTTCTTCCATAATATTTTTTAATTTAACAAAAGAAAGTAAAATCAGTATCTTTCATTTCTAACATATAATCTTCAAAACAACAAATGTCACATTTAACATATGTTAAAATTTCTAAATTTAATAGATTTGGAAGTTGTTTGATTTTATTACCATTACAAACTAATCTTTCTAAAGTATTTGGTAATTCAGGTAATGATGTTAACTGGTTATCAGAACAAAATAAAATAATTAGAATAGTTGGTAATTTTGGTAATGAGGTTAATTTATTAGTATAACAAAATATGAGTTTTATAGTATTTGGTAATTTTGGTAACGATGTCAATTGATTACCATAACAAGATAAAATCTTTAATTTATTAGGTAATAATTTTGGTAATGATGTTAATTGATTGTTATAGCACCATAATTCCATTAAGTTAAATGGTAAGATTTCTGGCAATCGAATTAATTCATTATGTGCACAGTTAAGATCAATTACATTTTCTGGAATTGATAAAATTTCAGTTAATTTTTCCAAACTTGCCCAAACTTCTAAATCTTCGCACACTGTAAACTTAACAATTTCACCTTTATTATTTTTAGCTATTAACTTCATTATTTTATCATTTATATTCATTGTATTATAACTTTTATTATTATACGTAAAATTTTAATAAAAGTTATAAGAATCAAGAAAATTTTGTAAAGAATCATTAATAAATGAAATTAATTTTATTAGATAATGTTTAATTGTTGTGATAATTAGAATTGTATTGTACAACGCAAACCAAAAAGGCTTTTCTATTAGAAATTTGAAACAATCAAATATTTTACTCATTATTTTTTTACAAATATAATCAATAAAATTTAGAATTTAATATCATTTATAAAATTAACTGTTCCTAAATCAAATAAAGGTTTAAAAACACTAATATTATTTCTTTCTACTTTTATATTATTATTTATTATTGGTTTCTCATGATAATGTTGTTTATCAGATTTATATAAAAAACCATTTTGCGTATTAGTTTTATTTAAATTCTTATTTCCAAAGAAATAATAAGTAACATATTTTTCTTCGTTATCAATATCTAACGTTTCAATTGTATAAGTTACACTTGATGATATAACACTATTAGTTGAGCTTGAATAATACATGGTTATTTTATCGTCTTGGTTGAACGATGTTTCTATAATGTATGGTTTATTCAAATTAATAGGTAAAGCGTATGTGGTTGAAATAACACCATTGTTAAAGACTATTAAATTATTAGTAGTACTTGAATAGTTCTTTAATGTATTATAATTAACTGTAATTTTATATTTATCTTCAATTGGTATAATAAAATCAGCTTTGGTTTCTGATATAGTAGTTAAACCGCTAACTAAAACAGTTTCATTATATGTATTTTTATTGAAATAAGTAATATAATCAATTAAATCTATTTTATAATGAACCGTATTTTGATTATAATCTAATATATTAATAGTTTTACCATCAATAACCCTAGACCCTAAAGGATATTGGTTATTTTTATCATACGCTCTTATTGTAGTGATCTGATTACTGTCAGTAACACCACTAATTATAGAATTGGCAACTAAATCAAAATAAATGTCATTATTCTCTATTGGTATAACAAAATTTGGATTTTCTAAAATTATATCAGTCAAACCGCCTTCACTTTTTATTAAAGTAGAAATATTTTGTTCTTCTGAAACATATTGTAAATAACCTATGTTCTTACTATTGGAACAAAATAAGACATTGATGTAATAATCTTTATTATTATCACCATTCTTAACTATTGAATATTTATATTTATCCTGTAACAATTTATTGTGTGTTTGTATCTTTGGCTACTCCTATAGTTTGTTGTGAGATAGTTTCGTTATTAACCTCAGTAATTAAACCAATTCTATTAATTGATTCAACCTTTTTGAATTCTGTTTCGTCTTGTAAATACCCCTTACAAATAATAGTAATACTCTTTTTATAAAATCTATCACCTTCAATATCATCCATAGTATCCTCTTCACTAAAATCATCTTCCATCAATGTTGGCATAAAATGTCCATTTACATTAATATATAATTGACCATTTGAGTATGAATTTAAATATCTAGTATAAAAACGATTAACATCTCTCATATATCTAGTAAAGAAAGTAATTTCATATACAATATCAATTGGAGTTGGTTGTGGAATCATATATTTATCAAATCCATGAATCCCATCTTTATATGTAGGAACTGTTAAATATGGGAAATGTTTTCTATTTGGTATTGTATATTTAACATCAAGATAACTTCCTTTTTTAACATCACTTCTTCTTACTGTAACGTATGGCATTGGTATATTATTGTCATCATCAACCATTTTCCAAGTTTGTTCGAATTCAGCCCATCTTTCTCTAGACATTATTAACGTATCCACTTTTTTACCATCAACAATAAAATTTAATTCACCATTTTTAAACAACTCAAAACATTCCCTATCAATATCTTCTATTTCAATACCTTTTGGAAAATAATTACTTTTAACATCAGATTCAGCCATTAACTCACTTCGTCTATTAGCTCCACCATTATTTTGATAAACATCTATATTATTCTTGATCTTAGCTTTTCTCCAATTGTATGCCATTATTTTGATAACTATAGTTTTAAATAGAATTTAATAACCTATTTATCTATAATAAAAAGGAATAAAATAAAATGGGAAAATCAAATCCAAATCAAGTTAATTTAAGGGAAATCTCTTCTGTTAAGAGACCTGAATTAGTTGCTAAGAATAAATTTAAAGAATCTAACCCTTATGGTATCGATAAATTATCAGGACCTCTTGGTAAGGATATTGATATTGAAGTTAGAAATAAAAATTTAGGTATGAATGTTTTTACAGAAAAAAAACCGTACAAATTACCTTATGATGATATTATTTAATAATGAGTTTATTATTGGAAGACATATTATGTGATGGATTATTAATGGAAGCTGTTAAAGAAAATTCCATCATAACTGCTATTAAAACAAAACGTGTTATCAAGATTTATTATGAAGGTGACGAAAATAGTGGTAAAGGTTATAGATCTATAGAAATATATTGTTATGGTATTTCAACGGCTGGAAATCAAGTTATTAGAGCATTTCAAAGAGAAGGTGTAAGTGCTACAAAAAATGGGAATGATGATCCTTTTGATAATATACCATCATGGAGATTATTTAGATTAGATAAAATATCATCATTCGTAAACACCATTCAATATTTTGATGGTAAACGATCAAAATACAACCCTAACGATAAGGGTATGAGTAGAATAATTTACCATTTATAATTATAAAAAAACGTATTTTATATAAAAAAAATAATATGAGAAATCAAACACAAGATGAAACATTCGACAAACAAGATTATTTAAATAAATTGTTGAGTGGTCAATTAAAACAAAAAAATTCATTATTGAACAATATACTTGAAGAGAGTAAAGGTAGTGATGCTCAAACTGTTGCTAGTAATGCAAGAGCTATAGCTAATCAAATTAAAAACTCAATACCTGAACCAATGATGGAAGAATCATTACCTGTTCATAATTACACATTTGGCGAACAAGCTATAAATTCAGGTCCGACTGTGACAGAAGAAATGGTGGCTCGTTTAACAGGTAAACCAATGCCAAAAACTGCAATAAAACAAGCACCTATATTTGAAAATAAAACTGTTCAACAACCTAAAGTTCAACAATATGGTTTGGATAAAGAAAGTTTAAATGAAATAAAAGCTAATCTTAGATCAGAATTATTGGAAGAAATGAAAGAAGAAATTAATATGTATATTATTGAAATATTTTCTAAACAAAGAATTAAAAATATTTTAAAAGAGATATATACAGAAAGTAAAGCGAAGTAATTAATACTTCGCTTAAACTAATCTAGCGTCAATTATATCAAACAAAACTAATTTATTTCCAATATAACCAATATTATCTTCATGTATATCGGCATTGATAATACCTATTGATTTTAAACGGTACATAGCTTCAACTAACCCACTTAAAATATTTTCCAATTTAACATTTTTTAATTTACCTTTAAGAACATCTTTTAAAGGTAAAATATTTTTGTTAGATTTTAAAAGATTTGTTAAATTATCCCTAAAAGTATTTAATCTAACATTTTCATCAGAAGTTAATTGTATTGGGTTTACTTTTTCCATAACAATTAAATAAGAACCATTATTTAATTTAGAAATGTCAAAGAATTTTGGAGTAACCACTCCATTTAATTTTTTACTTATTTGAGAGGCGGTTTTTACTTCTGGTAAATCTTTAGTAATTTTCACCACAAAATCCTTGTCAGTCAAGTAAACTTCACCATTAAAACCGCTTCCTAATTTTTTAATTAATTTACTACCAAAATCTGGTTTAGTTTTTAAATAATTTAATATTAATTCTTCCAAAATAATCTATTTGGATTAAATAGATTATTTTTCTAGTATTTCAATAGCTTCTTTCAATTTATTTGAATCAAATCCAAAATTAGGTTCACAAATTACCAAATGACTTTCTTGTGATGGTAAGAAAAATCTTTCATTCATATCATCAATAATAACATAATTATCATAATGATTATGATTTAGGAAGATATTAATTTCAGAACCTCTTTTGTTTATATCGATATTTTTAGTTATACCAATAACTTTTCCACCATAACCCCTATCAGTCCACATTTGTTTCATACCATCCAACCCAAAATCATTACGCCAAGTAGATGTAATTATAATATCAGAATTAAATTTATCCGTTATTATTTTGATATTGTTCATAATTTCTGGAAGAAAATGAAAACCATATTTATCTTTACCGTTTAATGAACCTTTAGTTAATAAATTCATTTGAATTAAAAACTTCTCATAAATAATCGGTAATGTAGTTCCATCAAAATCTAAGAAAATAGCAGTTTTTTTCATTACTAATAATTTATTATGTGACTTATAAACTATCTTAACGTAAAAAAAATAAAAAAGTTGCCTTAAAATGTAAAATTATTTTTCTCATCATTAGATTTCGAACTGTATAAAAATTTATCAGAGTTCAGAATGAAAGGTTTTTCAAATTTATATTTAAATTTATCATCCATCAAACCTTTTTTAACATAACTTATTGTCATGTGAGGATGATAATTAGGAAAATCTGAACTATAATCAAAATTATCTGTACATACTTTATTTAACTTAATTAAATCTTCTGATTCAATATCAAATTTAAGAACGTCAAATTTCGGTGTTTCAAAATAACTTAAACCAACTATTTTAAGTTCAATTGGTTTGTTATTCGTTTCATTTAAAATTAAATCTTTTAGTTTATTTTTATCAGTAGTTGGAATATCAAATCCAAATAAAATAGTAATATGTGGTTTAGTTTCTTTACCAAATTTCTTTTTTTCGTCATCATAAACCATATCGTCAGGTACTAATTTTAAACAATCATTCCAATTTTTAAAATTAGTACCCAACATCAAACAACCATAATTTTTAGTTGATTCAATTTTATTATTAATTAACATAATTATTTTTTAATTTTTTCTTTTATATCATTAAAATTTTTACTCATTTCCAACATTTCTTCTTGTGTTAATGTTTGATTTTTAGCAACGTCTTTACTTGGTTCTACTTTTAATTTAGCTACTAATAAATCTTTTTGAATTTTAATTAAATCAGTTTTACTACTTAAATACACTTGAATAGCTTTATCATTATTACTTATTGCATTCTGTAGATTTATAGCATCTTCCAAATTATTTATTAATGTAGCTATCTTGTTTTGATGACTAAAAATTTTACTTCTTCTTTCTTCCAATACATTATTTAAATATTGTGCTTGTTCAAGCAATGAATCTTCTGTAAAGGATAATTTAAGTTTTGGTGGTCTCATGTTGTTATAAGCTATTTATTTACCTTACTTATTGACTAGCAAGATATTATATTAATAAATAGTTTATTGATAACAAAATTGATTATTTTTGTAACAAATAAACAATTAAAACGTATATAATTATATTGAATGTAGCAACTTATTTAAAATATGATGGAACATAACGTGAGAATAATATTAACAAATTATAAAAATGAAGTGGTTCATGAAAAATATTATAAAATAATTGGGGAGTATTGTATTTTTACCAAAAAATATGAAATTGATAAAATTAAATTTGGTTGGTTATGGTATGATACAGTAGAGCAATTTAGAGATAAAATAATGTCAGTATATGATAAAGCTAATAAATTTGAAATTATACTTAATTAACAACTATGAAAGTTAGGAATATTATAGGTGAAATTACTGAATTTGGTCATAGTTCAATTTGGTCAGAAGATTTAATAGAAATAATTTCAATTACAAATGATACTAAGTATTTATGGTGTTGGGATAATCAATTAACGTCTTTACCTGAATTACCAATAAATTTAGAAGAATTATATTGTCAGAAAAATAAAATCAAACAACTTCCAGATTTAAGAAAATGTAAAAATTTAGATATTGTTTTTTGCGATATGTGTTGTTTTGAACCTTATATGTTGGAAATGAAAAATACAAAATTTCAATTTTATTGTTAAATATTATGAAAGTTAAGAATAATATTATAGGAAAGAATAGTATAGGTGAAATTATTGAATTTAAACATAGTTCAATTTGGTCAGAAGATTTAATAGAAATAATTTCAATTCCAAATAATGTTAATTTATTAGATTGTTCTAATAATCAATTAACATCATTACCTAATTTACCAGAAAATTTATTACATTTATCATGTGAAGATAATAAAATTAAAAAACTTCCAAATTTAACAGAATTACAAAAATTAAAAGATATTTGTTGCGACATGTGTTGTTTTGAACCTTATATGTTAGAAATGGAAAATATACATTTTGAATTCTATTGTTAAATAAATTATTATAATTATGATATTTAAAGTTATAAATAATTTACATAATTATGAATAGCCAAGATATAATAAAAGAAACTGAAAATTTATTAAAACCACCTACTACAAAATCATCTAAAATACCTGCTCCTTTGATTGCTAATGGTAAAAATAGGAAAGGTATAAGTTATATTGAAATGACATCTAGGTTACTAGGTATAATGGCTGATAATGGTTTTAAAATTGGTACTAATGTAGATGGTACACCTGATTTTTTTGCTATATATACTGAAAATTTATTTAAAGTATTAGTTGATGCGTTGAAATATGATGCAGCTTTTTCAGTTTCTATTCCACCTGGGATTAAAATAACTGGTTCTGGAGGTAATGCTGGTGGTCCAGTACAAATAGTTGGACAATCAATATATTATGCAGAAGGTTCAGCAGTTTTGCAATAATAACCTATTTAATACTATATCAAATTAAAAGCATAATGAGTTTCATTTTAAAGTCTGAGGGAGTAGTAGCAAATACAAAATTAACTAGTGCTGGTAGAAAATTATTAGCGTCTGGCGCATTGACATTTAATAAGTTCTCTGTTTCTGATTCTGAGATTGACTATGAAAGAGCAAATGATTTTACTTATGATTCAAAGGATTATATAGTATTAAGACCAAAAGATGCTAATCCAAAACCATTTTATTTTTTAAAACAAACTTCAAATTCAAATAATATAGTTACACTATCTTCATCAAATGTAACATCGGCTGAGGCGATAATTGTTAATAGTGCTTTAGAAAGAGGTTTTTTTACTTATAATTATACTGGTTCAACTAGCGGTTATACACTAAATAATAGTACTGATTTCTTTAAAGCTAAATCAACTTATAATGTAAACGCTGTTAATGGAGGTAATTCACTAACTATTACTGATAGTTCATCAATGAGTGTTGGTGATTATTTATTAGTAAATTGGATAAATCCAAGTCATGCCTCTGGTCAAGACATTTCTTTAAATATTATAAGTTCAGCCACACCTTTCTTATTTTATAAAATAATAGGTAAAACTGGAAACACTATATCATTTGATAGGAATATACCTAATTTTAATTCTTCTGGTTCTACTAATATAGGGTATGTATATTGTTTTCCTGCTGGCGATAGTATCAGTTATTATTATGGTTATGATACTACCACTGCTTATTGGAATCAAAATACGATAAGTTTTGATGCTACTTGTAATGTTGCTACTGATGATGTAAAAGTGTGGAATATGAATCTAGTGTACCTTAATTCTATGGAAGGTACTAATACCACTACATATGATGGTTATAATAATTATGGTTCTTTTCCTTATATTGGATTCAATAATTATGTTGCAGAATCAAGAGTAAATACTGATAAACGTGTAATTGGACTAATACACTATAGTAATAATAGTATCAATAATTATTACGGGGAAGGTTTTTATAATGATAGTTTAGTTTTAGACTTACCAACTATATTATTCCATAAAACTACTGACACAGTTGGGGTTAAATTAAAATCTGATACTACTAAAAAAACAATCGTTTATGATGAAAGTGGTAACACTTTGTATAATACCACCTATTATGATTTAATCATTAATAATCCATCTAACAGCAACGATAAGGTTGTTGGTAAGGTATTTAATGACATAAAGGTAATAGTGATTGAGGATGAAGAATTGATAGCTTCAATGTCATATAAATCGAATAGGAATTATACTTATCCAAAATTGGTGACTGATAGTGTTAGTAAGTTATCTAATGAAACTAGTTTATTTACTACCAATGATGAAGTATTATATGTTACATATTTATTTGAAAATACTTTAAATTATTCAAATACTACAAGTTATGGTTATACAACCCCATTACATTGTCAATATATAAATAAAGTTATTAGTACTGGTACAAATAATTCTGTACAAATAACATTCCCATATTCAGATTTAAAATATTTCAAAAAACAATCTGAAATGACTAATGGTGAAGGATATACAGCTAATAGAATTAAAGTGTTAATGCAAAAAGTAGCTAATAGTACCATTAAACCACAACCTAATGATTGGAAAGTTGTTGATATGACACCATATTTAAATGGATATTCAACATGGAATGGTCAATCAATCCCTTACGATACGGCTTTAGCGTTACCTATAAGAATTGATTTAAATGTTTATAATTCAGGAACAACGTATAACTTAGATTCTTATTTAAATTTAAAAGAAATTAATGATGATACAAATCTTGGATTTGGAGATGAGGTATTTTTCTTTGGTAATTTAAATGTAGATATTCAAGCTTTAGTTTATAGAACTAAAATAGTTATAAACATACCTTATAATCAATTCAATAGTAGTACAAACCCGACTTGGAATTCTTCTTATAACAATACTTATATTAGTGAAGTAGGAATATATGATTCATTTGATAATTTAGTTGCTGTTAGTAAATTAAATTATCCAATTAAAAAAACCAGTAAAAAGAATGTCATATTGGAATTAGATATGGATTTTTAATTTAAATTTAATTATGGATTTTATTATAAAACAAAATGCTACATTACCTATATTAAGTATGAAACTAATAGAGGTTATTGATACTACTACACTTTCACTTAATCTTTCATTTGACAATATGATGGAAAATGCAGTTGTTACATTTAGTATGATTGATGTTGAAACTGGTAGATATGCTATTGCTAATAAATCTGGTGGTATTACTAAAATTGAAGATGTTGCTACTTGTGGCTGTGATAATTGTAATTATATAATATATTATCAATTTACAGATAGAGATACTAAAAATTATGGAGTTTATAAAGGTGAATTTACAATAAATTTTTTTGATGGTGATAATGGTAATGGTAAATTAATTTTACCAATGAAAAATGATTTGAATATATTCATACAAGAAACTTACGGAAAAACAAGCATTAATGGATTTTAACAGTAGAAATAAAAATGTGTATTTTTCATTTCCAACATGTAAGGTTCAAAACATTGAATATCACAAGAAACTTCTTTTAAATTATTAAATTCTATTAAATTAGGTAACTGTTTAATTTTATTAATATGACAAAACAAACCTTCTAAATTTTTTGGTAATTCAGGTAAAAATGTTAATTGATTATTATTGCACCATAAATTTTTAACATCATAAGGAATTGAAATGATTTCAGTTACGCCCAAGTTCCAACAATCTCTAAAAGCAGTATCAATAATCTCATCTTTTATTTTTAATAACATAACCTTTTCTTTATTTAATTAAACGTAAAAATAAAGAAAAGGTTACAATAAAAAATAATTATTTAATTTCAATTTTGGTTTTGATTGGTTCAATAATTCCAATTTTAACTAATAATATGGCTTCTTCTAATTTAATTTCAATATTATTTTTATCATAAGAAGATAATAGAGAAATTTCTTTAGTTATAGATGTTTTTCCAAATACATTTTCACTTTCTCCTTTAATTACTAATTTATTACCAATAATATTAGCGTTTAAATCTGTTTTTTTAATGCCAACACAAGTGTATAAAAATTGAACATCTTTTTCATTTGTTATTATCTTTTCTCTAGATGAAGTAGAAATATCAAAGTTAGATTTTAAATTACTCAAAGGTGTTTTTCCTGTTAACCTAAAAGCGTCATCAAGCATATCCTCAATGAAATAAAATTTTTCGAAATATGGTTTAAATTTTTGCATAGTTTTATTTAATTTTTAATATTGATTATTACAAATTCTATTCCAAAATAGTAATGTCTTTTAAATCAGTAATAATGTCATGTTCTGTTATTGATAAGAAATATTTATCTGATTCTTTGTCATGTCGTAAGAATATATCTTCATGATATAATTCTTCATTATCTCTTTTCAATAAAATATTCTTTTCATTTAATTTATTTTTATAAGTTTGAAATCTATTAATATATTCATAATTTATTGGTGTTTTACTAGTAAATCCATCAAAAATCTCATTTGGGTTCATACACATTTTATTCCAAAATTCAACTTCTCTCTCATCCATGATAAATAATTCTTCTAATGAATCTATTTTATGTTTAGCGAATGGATATGTTTCATAATCATAATATGTTAATTTAGATTCTTCATCAGTATAATAATTTCTATTTGAAGGATCGTCTTGAATTAGATTATCAATTATTTCTTCATTAAACCCAATTAATAATGAACCAATACTTTTATTGAAAGCTTCTAAATATTTAGGTACATTATAATCTCCTTTTTTATCTGGATTTTTTTCAAATTCTTTTTCATCAATAAGATAACAATTGAATTCATTTGTCTCTTTATTTATTGATGTATCTGTCTCAGTTTTTTTAGTTCCGTTATTAACATAGAAAACAGTATCACCCATTGAAACTTTTAAATTATCTTTAACTATTAGTTCCATGTGAATTTGTTTACCTTTAGGTTTACCAGCTTTATTTAAACCCCTGTTCAAATATTGATTTGGAGTAATTCTAATCCTAGATTTAGAGGCGATTTTTTTCAATGGTATTTCTTTGAAGAAAATATCTGATAAATGATTATAATAATATTCAATAAATCCACTACCATTTCCTTTCAATAACATTTTTAAACCATCATTCATAAACTCATCGATATAAGTAGGTAATTTAGATGATTTAATACTATTACCAACCATTTTAACTTTACCATCATACTCTAAGTTAGCATAATTTTTTCTAGCTACTGTAATACAAGATTCCCACCTGCCATCATTATCAACTTTCATCACACCCAAATTAATAACATTATCATTAATATCATCAAATATAGCTTCAATATCAGTTTCATCAAGGTATAATTTCAAATCAGCTTTTTCTGAAACGTATATATCTCCTTTTTTCTTTATCCAATTTATATTTGGTGTTATATTTTTGATATAATCATCAACAAATGCTTTACCTTCCTCATAAGTCTTAAACTCTTTCTGTCTTATTGATTTAGTTTCATTATTTTTTAATTCAACTATAAAATTAATAGGGTATTCGTCAGGTATACTTAGGCTAACTCCATCAGTATCTAAAATTACAGGTGAAAAACCTTTATCAATAAAATACCTTAACATCTTTCTTAAATATAATCTACCTCTACAAGTAATTTCTTCTGCATTATTAAAATCAGACCAAAACATATATATAGAACCAAATGCACCAAATAAAGAGTTATTTAATATTTTTATAGGTAATTGTTTTGTGTCATAAAATTTCTGTAACAGAGGGTCAGATTCAGATTTAGCTAATTTTTTATACTTATTTCTAGCATCTCTAAAATATGATAGAATTCCTTTCAATACACCATCAATATCATGTCTTGGGAATATATTATGAGTTAACATAATAGATGGGTACAAACCAGCAAAATCGGCTTTTAAAATGTTTTTATTATAACCTAACCTATAAGTTCTAGATAAACCACCAACAAAATCACGTTTTTTCTCACCATAAGGAATAGCTAAGTTATTTTCATAACTCCAAGTACTCATAATAAGATTCCAAGGTCCTGCACCACCACTAGAAGCAGTTTTGATGAATGACATAGGTAACATCTTACTCAACATAAATGAAGATTCATTATACACATTATCAACATCTTCTGTTTCTTGTAAGTCATCAATTAGATAATTTGTAACTAATTCCTTACCAGTTGTAATTATTACATCTGTTTTAGATTTTGTATTGACAAATTTATCTAATTCTTCTTCACTAATTGATTCTAAATATTCAAGTGAAGAATCTTGAGATTCCATTGGAATTAGAGAATATTTATTACTCTTTGGGTTCATTATATAATTGTAGTTATTAAACCACATTTTATAAATTTTATCCCCTTCAATATATGTTCTATTTTCTTTAGCTACTTTTGCAAACTTAGCTATATATTTTAATTTAAATTCTTTAATATCAGAATTTATAGCTTTTGCACGTCTTACAGCATTTTGAGTATCTAATACATTTATACCCCAAATTAAAGTTTTTGACCCTTTTTCAGAATCTCCACCAAATTTAACATTTGATTGTTTTCTTACTAAATTCCTAACATATGTTATACCATCTTCATTTTTCTCATTACTAAATGTAGTTTGGTGTTTACTTAAATCTAATTTTAAAATTTCAGCTCTTTCCAATATAAACCACATGTCAAACTCTTCCGAGTTATATCCAGCCATAATAGCTGGTTTTATTTTTTTACATAATAAATGGAAGAAGTTTAATATTAAATTTCTTTCAGATTCATCATCATCTTCTTTTTTGCAAGATAATATTTGTCTAAAACCTTTATTTGTTTTGCAACCAATTAAAAATATTCTATCAGTCTTAGGATTAAGACCAGTAGTTTCAATATCAAATGTAAATTTTTCTACTTCATTATAATTCTCATAACCTTTAAACAATCTGATTCCAGTTGAAATCATGAATTGTTCATTTAATCCAAGGTAATAAAAACAATCTTTCTTTTTACCAATTATATTTAATTTAGTTTCTTTTTCATCCAGTTCTTCTTTTATTGAAGGTAATTCATTATTTATGATAGTATCATAATCACTTTTAAGACTTTCAATTTTAGTTAAAAAAGATAATTTCTTAGTAATAAAAGCTTTTTCGGTTATTTTTTTAACCTTACCATTCTTTGTTATTTTTTTGGATAATTCTAAATTTATATTACTCAATAACCTTTCCCTTATCTCTTGATTATCTTCATCATCATAAAGTTTAAATTTTATTTTTAAATCTTCAATCTTGTCAAATAATTTTTCAGACTCGTTTTCTTTTAATTCATATTCATTATGAATTTCATCATATTCAAATTTAATAGCATCATATTTTTTCTTAATTTCTCTAGTGTCAATACCACCTTCTTTGAAGAAATTATTAATATTATTATAACTACCAGTAGTTGATATTAAAAATCTATAACCATTTTTTAATCTTTCAATTTCACCATTATCATCAGATGTTTTTAATATTTTGATACTAATACCAAATTTCTTTAAGGCATTATCTCTTAAAGTTTTATCATTATTATATAAAACCAAACCATTTTTATTTAAATCCTTTATGAACATAAAAGGTTTAAATGGTATTTGTTCTATGTATTTTGAATTAGTAACAGGGTTATGAATTATTACATCAGCTTCATTTTTATGATAATAGGTTTCTATAGCCACAACATGTTTTTTATCATTGTGACCATTTAAGAATTTTTCTATTTGTTCTGATGATGGCGTTTTAATATTTAATTTAGACATTTAAATACTTATTTTATTTGTTAATTTATTTGTGACTGAATTGTGGTAATCTAAAGCTTCCTTGTTAGTATTAAAATAAAATACTTCACTACTACCATCAGAAAAATTTAACATAACTCTAGATTTTACATAGAGTTTAAAATCTCTAATAAAAAATTCTTCTAATTCACTTATTTCTTCCATATTATATTCTAATTCACTTATTTCTTCCATATTATATGAAAGATCTGAAAATTTTGATAATACAATATTATATGAAAGATCTGAAAATTTTGATAATACAAAACCTTCAAATTCTTCTATCCATAAAAACTTTTTTCGTTTAACATAGAAAAAATCAGATATTTCCTCTTCAAAAATTTCTACACAAACCAATTGATCTAAATTATACGTTCTCATAACTATTATTTTTACAAATATAATAAAATTTTACTTAAAAACTTAAATTATGTTAATATTTTAACAAAAGAAAGTAAAATCAACATTTTTCATTTCTAACATATAAGATTCAAAACATTTAGCATCACACCAAACTTTTTCTAATTTTTCCAATTCTCTTAAATTTGGAAGTTGTTTAATGTTATTATCTTCACATGCTAAATGTGTTAAATTTTTAGGTAGTTCAGGTAATGATGTTAATTGATTATTATGAGAATATAATGCGTTTAATTCATTAGGAATTGAAAATACGTCTATTAAATTCATATTAGAACAATTAATAAAATAATTATAAAGCCTGTAACCACCTAATTCAATAATTTCACCTTTACTGTTTTTACTTATTAATTTTCCCATAATAATATTTTATAACTATTTTAACGTAAATCAATATAAAAGGTTACAATTATTCAAATCTTTAACAAACAAAATCAAAATGTATATTTTGTATTTCTAACATATAAGACTCAAAACATTGAATATCACACATAACTTTAGTTAAATTTGGATATTCTCTTAAATTTGGAAGTTGTTTAATGTTATTTTTAAAACAAACTAATTCTTTTAAACTTTGTGGTAATTCAGGTAACAATGTTAATTGATTATTGGTACAATATAAATAAGCTACCCCATTTGGTATTGAGATTATTTCTATTAATTTTTTTCCATTACAAACAATCTCATTAAAAGAATAATTATTATCACCATATTTTTTTAATTTATATCTAACAATATTATTATTAATATTCCTAGCTATTAATTTTACTATTGGGTATTCTATTGATTCATTGTAATTTATATTTGTTTTTTTTCTAAATTTTTCTAAAAAATTCTTAAAGAAGATAAATATTTTTTTCATATTATTTTAATATTTTATAACTATTTTAACGTAAATCAATATAAAAGGTTACAATTATTCAATCCATTTAATATTTCTGATAAATTTTTTTCTATCATATCTTTTCCAAAAGCCTTTTTTAAAATAACATAAATGTTTTCCATGTCTATCAATTGGGCTTCCACAATCACCTTCCGCATAATTATGATATTTTTCAGTTTTAACTCTAGATATAATCATTTTAACAAATAAAAGTAAATTCAATATTTTTCATTTTCAACATATAAGGTTCAAAACATTGAGCATCACACACGACTTGAGTTAAATTTGGATATTCCCTTAAATTTGGAAGTTGTTTAATTTTATTTTTAAACTTTGTGGCAATTCAGGTAATGATGTTAATTGATTATTATTACAATATAAACGAACAATGCCATTTGGTATTGAGATTATTTCTATTAATTTTTTCCATGACAGTTATTTACATTTGGAATAACTAAATAAACAAATGAGGTATCAAATTTAACAATCTTACCATCATTATCTTTGGCTATTAGTTTATTATCCATAAAATCGTATATTTTTTTACAAATATACGATTTTATTAAATTAAAACAATATTTTCTTTAGCTAAATTACAAACTACTTGTGTATAAAAAGGTTTGTAACCATATGCGGTATTATCGGTATTAATATTATCAACCATTTGAACTTCAAAATTTCTTTCTTTGTTACCATCATGGTATTTGATAAAGTCACCTCTTTTTATTACGCAATTTTTTTCTTTTAATTCATCTAATAATACTCCAAATTTAAAATCCTTCAAATTTTCGTTAAAAATTCCATTATTTGATACAAAAAATGTTTCATGTTCAATGGTATCAATAGCAATATCTAATTCGATTGGAGTTAGATATTTCTTTTCTGTTGCTTTACTTTCACCATAAATGTCATTTGTTTTAGATTTAACAATATCAATTCTATATAATATAATTTTAAAATTAAGAGAAATTGAATAGTACTCCTTTACAAATCCAGTAAAATAGGAAAATTCTTTTTCACCATAAAACATAAATTTGTCTTTTGCTGGTAAATTTTTATTATTTTTCTTTATTTGCATTTAATTTATTATGAAATATAATATTGTACTTTTGATGGTTGATGTGATAATACTCTAGCTAAATTATCGGCTATATTTGCTCTCATTTCCATCATCTTATCATAAGATAAATTCAATAAAGATTCTTTAATTTCTTCATATAATCTATCTTCTTCATTTTTTGCTTGATCTTCAAGAAACTGATAATCCAATGTCAAAGTTTTTCCATTTGGACCTAATATTTCACCAGAAAATTTACCTCTGTTGATAGATAAATAACGTTTTAATTTAGCTACTAATAATCTTCTAACTCTAACTTTTGAAATATCATTTAATTGTGTCCAACTAAGTGTTGACAATGGAACATCGTTTGGTGTTTTTATAATATCATCATTTTGTTCTAAACATTTTTTTCTACCCTTAGAATTAGTGTCATAGTAGAAATAAAATACTTTAGCACCATCGTAATGTTTTCCAAATTGTCCACTCATTTCGTCACCAGTACCTGGAATAGGATATAAATATAAATTCTTAGTTCCATTTGCGCCAGCAGTGACTCTATATGTTAATTCAGATTGTAATAGTTTTTTCTTTTGTTGTCTATCTTGACCAAATAACATAAGTGAATAAGATGGTAGTGCAGCTTGCATACCATAACCTCCAACGAACCAACCTTGTGCGCCTGGAATCCAAGCTCCAGTAGCTACAGGTGAAAATCCACCATTAGGAATCATTGTTGGAGTTACCCATAATACTTCATTAATTTCTCTACCAGCAGGAATGTTATATACTTGAGTTTGTGAACTAACTACTATGTAATCTTTTTTAAGTTCCCAATTTGCAAATTTTGAGTTAGCTACACCAAATTGTTTACCATATGACGCAGCAAATGAAGCTTCAAAATCTAAAGTTTTAGTGGTCATAGCCAATGTAATATCAGCAGAATCAACACCAAGCCCTTGTAATGTCGGGAATTGTTGTTCAATTAACCATGTATTAATATATGTGGAATATTCTTTGATAGCCATTCTTAAATTCACATCGAAAGCTTTTTGACTTATTTCAACATTAAGTAATTCACCCCCACCTATAGAATATATAGCTTCTTCATAAAGTTCTTCCCTTTCAAGTTTAGTAAGATTAGCCATTGTTAATTTATATGTAAATAGATTTGGATTTTAATTAAACTATTATTAGTTTTGTGTCAATTATTTTAAATTCAAAATTTTATGAAGATCGTAAAAAAAATAACACATAGAGATGAAGAAAGTATTAACAAATATTTCACTGATTTAAAAAAATATAAACTATTAACAGTAGATGAAGAATTAAAATTAATAGAATCTTATAAAAAAAATAAAGATATTAAAAGTAGAAATAAATTAGTAGAATCAAATGCGTTATTTGTTATAAGTTGTGCTAAATCTTATCAAGAAAATTCATCAAAATTATTATTAGGGGATATTATTGGTTATGGTAATATTGGATTATGTAATGCAATAGAAAAATTTGAACCTAACAAGGGTTTTAAATTTATAACTTATGCTGTTTGGCATATAAAACAACAAATCATAATAGGGTTACAGAATAATCAAACCATTTTAAACACACCAAATAACTATCCATCAGTAATTCAAAAAGTTATTAAAGAATCGGATAAATTTTTAACAAAATATCAAAGATTACCAGAATTAGTTGAATTAATTGATAATGGTATCATTCTTGATTATGAAGCTAACATATATAAAGAGTCTCATTATTTCAATAATTTAATAAAATTGGATGATGAGATTGATGAAAATTATAAAAATATTGATATTATTGATAGTAAATCGGATTATTATAATGTAAACAATTATTTTGACAAAAAACATAATGAATTTATAGTAAATCGTTTAATTAATAATAAAAAATTAAAACAAATTGAGAAAGAAATAATTAGTAAATTTTTTGGTATTAATTGCGAAAAAGAATCTATTGATACTTTATGTGAAAAATATTCTTATACAAAACAAACTTTTAATTTAACGATAAGGAAAATAATGAAAAAAATGAGTAATTGTAAAATAGATTAATTTTATATTCTATTTATTATCATACCTTATTATTCTTGGTATGATAATAAATGAGTTTTTACACTAAAATTGATTTCTCTAGACAAGTTATACAATATAACGGAACTTACACTGAATTAAGTGGTAGTACTAATGTATTAGGTAGTTTCCTTATAAAGGATATTGAATTAGACACTGATAACATAACTTATGGTGAAACTTTAATTTATGATGGTGTTAAATTAAAAGCTGGTTTATCAGGTAGTTTTCAAGATAGAGTTATAGTTGGAATGGGTATTTCTGTTGACCCAATAAATGCATTAAATTATAATATAGGTTTAGGTCAATACGCTATCGGTTCTAATCAATATTTTTATTCTGGTGGTAGCATTACAATTAATGATGGAGATCCAACTCTTAATAGATTTGATGTAATTTATATAACTAGTGCAAATACACCTAGTGTATTAATGGGTACTAGTTCTCCTTCACCAGTTACTCCAACATTAAGTTCTGGACAATTAAATTTAGGTATAATTTTAGTTCCTGCTGGATATTATAGTGGTACTACTGGAACTACTATATTTACTCCCACTGGTAATGATTCACCATTTAGATATTATACTGGTTATACTAGCGCAATTGATAGAAGTGATGGTAATTCATCCGCATTGAATAATTTTGCAATAGCATTATCTAGAGATTCTAGAGCTACTGGTCAAGATAGTGTTGCTATAGGTTATGGTACTAAAACGGATACTAATTTTCAAACAGCTATTGGTAAAAATAATGATTATGATAGTGATGCGGTATTAATTGTTGGTTATAGTGATGATAATCTTTCACCAAAAAATGCTTTAACAATTGATATTTCTGGTAATACTAATGTAAAAAAAGCTTTAGTTGTAAAAGATATTGAAATTGATACTCAAACACCAAATAATGGTGATGTTCTTGCATATGATGGTGTAAAATACTCACCAGCTTCAAATAGATTTAGTTCTGATTTTGTAGTTTCATTAACTTCACCTAAAACTTTAGGAAAATACACTAATGGACAAACAGTTCCAGCTAGTGGTAAAACCGCAATGGAAGTTTTATTAGATATAGCAATTGAATATTTAAATCCTGCTTTTAATTCATTTAGCATTAGTGGTCAATCTACTTTAGTTGAGATAGGTTCATCTATTACAGGTAGTAAAACTTTTATATGGGGTACTACTAATTCATCTAATGTATCAGCTAATACCATTAATATAGTTAATACAACTTCTAGTTCAATTTTAATATCTGGTACAACAAATGATGGTTCTCAAATAATAAACATTAGTACAATCACTTTTAATAGTAGTCCACAAATATTTAATATAAATGCAATAAATACATTAGGTGCTATATTATCTTCAAATTTTACTATAAACACTACTTATCCATATTTTTATGGTAAATATGCTAGTGGAGGGGCTTCTGCTGGTGTTAATAGACCTGTAGCAAATCAATCTTTAATTAATAGCGGTACTAAAGTTGTAGCTAGTTCTACTGGAACTATAACTATAACTTTTAATTCAACATCAGATGATTACATTTGGTTCGCTATACCTACAGTTAGTACTAGTAAAACAAAATGGTATATAAACGCTTTAAATAATGGTAATATAGGTGGTAGTATTTCAGTTGGTGGTAATTTATTTCCAGCGTATGATTCTGTTTCAATTAATGATGTAACATTTTTATATTGGTCTGGTATTATATATAAAATTTATATTAGTAATTATCAAACAGGTTTAACAGTTCCAATACAATTACAAAATTAAAATCAAACTATTTAATTTTAAGTATTTTTATAATTTTAAATGAGTATATTATTAAATGATAATGTTTATATAAACGCTGGTAAACCATCGGAAGCTAAATCTTTAAATGGTGTAACATTGTACACTAGTGTCACTCATGTAAATAATATTATTCCGATCAGTGAAAGATATTTAAGATTAACTGTTCAATTACCTGATGGTGAATATTGGTATTATGATGATGTTACTAATAGTGATTTAATTTTAAAACAATCATCAACTAGTATTATAGGATATTCAGGATTAACTGTTACTGGTGATGTAACTGGTGTAACAACAAACAGTTTATTAAATTTAACTTTAAATAATGTAACTTCTGGTCAAACAATAGGTTCATCAACTCAAATACCAATTATAACTTATGATAATAAAGGTAGAATTATAAGTGGCTATACTGTAACAGTTTCTGGAGTTACTACACAATCAATTACTACAACTGTATCAACTTTTCAAGCATTAAATGGTATTTATCAAGTATCAACAACCTATATAATAACTGATGCTGACGTTTCTCTTTATAGTGGTACTACTATTTATTTAACAACTAACGGTGAAGGACTTTTAAATGAAAG
>JACCDG011326255.1_pt1 | contig 37823 bp, 54 predicted proteins | sample 7442471 | NCBI WGS metagenome assembly JACCDG01 (sample SAMN15323444, study PRJNA562643) | freshwater metagenome | isolation source: river surface water | place: USA:Blue River Watershed | collected 2017-08-17 | reverse complement strand
AGTTATGCGTCATTTGGCGGCTCAGGTAACGGCATCCAATGAGTTGGTTTAATAAACTCAATATCTGTGTTGTTTACCCAGTCGCCAGATTTTAGTAAAACCCCACCAGTAACGTATCCGCCTGCTGAGTGTGGTATATACACTAAAACAACATCTTCAATGGGTGCTGTTTCAATTTTTTGCCATTGCACAATAAAACCTCTCATTAAATTAAATACGCATAACTCAGCATTTAACGCGGACATAACCCCAACCAATTACTACGCAATTCGTATTTTGTTGTGGGGTTATGCCAGTTAATGCAATAGTTAGATGCTTAGTCTCTATTGGTTTGGCTTATCTCATTAGCCATATCAGAAAACAGTTTTGAAAGCTCTTTAAGCTCACTATAATTCAGTGCAACTTGGAAATAGCCGTCAACCGTTGATGTCAATTCAACAAGTTTTTGACCACTTATAACGCGGATTGGTTGCACTGTAAAAATTGGCTCAACCCTATTTAAAATACTCATCGCAAAGCTCCTACGCTTCTAACTCAGCAATCAAGTGGGAAAAGCACCCAGCCTCTAATTGCTCATTTGTTGAAAATAGTGATTACAATTTTCATCAATATTTCCTTTTAATTAGCTGCATGCCAATTCATCTTCTGTATCTCCACCAAGCATGCCATAGTAACTTTTACTATCTTTTTCTTTTCCCTGAGATTCAATAATTTTGGACACTTTGGTATTTCTAATATCGTATAATTCTTTTAGTGGATTTACATAAATTGCTTCATGGATAGAAGACATATGTCCACTATTTTCTGCAATTAGACAACTATATCCACAAGGATTTCCCATAGTATCTAAAAAGCCAGTATACATTAATGAAGTATGTACTGGATTATTTGTACTAAAGGCTACTTCTACTAGATACCAACAATTTGGTTTCCATCCATTTTTTGGCTTATGATGTTTTGCATTTTGTTTTTCAATTAATTGCATAATTATTCTCTTCATTAATGCTTTTAAATTAAATGTCTAAATAAAACATTTAATGTAAAAACAAAAGCCATGCAAAGTGGCTTTGTTTATTTTCAAACGTGTACTGCGCCAAATTAAAAACTATTATCAACTACTACAAAGGGGGAGATCTGATATTATGCATTACTAATTCTCTTTTTAAATTTTGAATGAAAGTCCTAGCTTTAGTGCAACACGTTCTATTTCAAAACGAGGTATGGTTTGGCATCCAATTTTTACATTATTTTGGCCGATATTAACAAGACTGTCTCTGCCGGATGCTTTGATAAAGAAAGGTTTAATTGGCTCGTTATAGCCCCACAATGGCAAACATTTAGTCCATAGCATTGCAAAAGTTTTATAACCCATCATATGCGTATAGCGTTTAATAACTTTTGTGCAAAATACAACATTTTCTAGGCCAGTTTCGTAAAGATCTGGAAGTTCTTGAAGCTTATAGTCGGTGTCATTACCTAAAGAAACTTTTGTTAGTAATGAATTTAAAGACTTAAGTGCATTTGAATATGTTGTAACAATATTAAATTCATCATCTGTGATTTTTCTGTCAAGAAAATATTCTAAATGCTCTTTTAAGCAGATATCATTAGTTATATTGTCTTTTATAGCTTTTAGAGACTTATAAGAAGAAAGATTTGAAATCAATTTTACTTCTTTGCTTTCGCTTTTAAATTTTGAAATTTGAATACTAGCTTCCATTAGCTCATCTAGTGGTAAATTTCTAAATAAAATAGCATCAATAATTACAACATCTGAAAGTTCTTTTATAACTTTTGATGTATCTTTTTTTTCATCTGTCATTTCAATAGCTCCACGTAAAGGGCCAACACCAGCATTTATATGTGTTGTTTAAAGTAAGTTTTACCAAATGTGGAATATCTTTACTCACCCTTACTAATACTATTTTTTGTTATTGCGATTTTGACGAGCCAATTTGCGAATACGTGGATGTTTATTATAGTCTCCACGTGCTGCTTTTTCTGCAATTACTTTTGGATCGCCAAATACAATATGGCCAGGAAATGGTGCAAATTCTGCTGTTACATTTGCTACTTTAACTGCTTTCATGTTTAGTACCTTTAGGTTTTACATTTTAAATATAGAGACTGAAGTGTTCGTCAATAACAAAGATATTATTGTCTTTTACTATTCGGTCAAGAGTATTAATATAATACTTTGAATCTTCTTGAGCGCAACAAACAAGTGCATTTAGATTAGTATCTAATTTAACAAAGTAAGTTGTTTTTTGTTTTGTTTGCTTGTTTTGACATTCAATAATAGAGCCTTCTTCAATTAGCTCATTGTTTTTGTCTAGATGTTTTGGCATTTTATTTTGTTCCAAATAAATAACTATGAACAGGGCAATTGACAGTATAAATTCTGTTTGGAGTGCCCCATCTTTCAGCATTGTCCAATTTTGGACATGTACAGCCTGGTATTTGATACCAGTAACTGCATTTGTTTTTTGAAGGTTCAAATTTCCATTGTTTTTGCATTTCTAATTCTAAGACTTCAATTGATTTATCAATTTCTGACAATTCATTTGTATCGTTTGTATTAGCAGCTTTATTTAGTAAACAATGTAATTCCTCGTATAACTTGTTTAGATTGTTTTTTTCATCGACAGATAAAAGCATACGATCTGCCAGTTTTTCATTGAAAAGATATCGCATGATCTAAAAATCTCTTTTTTTTAAATTGTACATATTAATTGTTTTTTAATTAGTCATACTAACAGTTGTATTTTCGCCAAAAAAATTATATTCTAATAAATATATAACACATTTATAAAAAATACTTTAAATAAGATAAATAAAAATGACTCCAAAAAAAATTGTAACAAATCAAAACACTAAAGAATCAAATAGTACTGATGAATTATTTAATGCCATGCAAAAAATAGGGTCAGTAGTAGAAGCACATGACCAAGTTTTATTTCAAACTATAATAGGAATTAATATATTACAAAAAATCCTTATTGATAAAAATATTATAACAATTGAAGAATTAACAAAAATAGCTGAAGAAGAAGCCATTAAATTTAGAGATAAAGTAGAAGATATAATAAAATAAAAAGCCTCTTAATTTGAGACATAAATCTTATATGTATTATTTGTTTATACTTTTAATTGTTTTTAATTATTTAAATAAAATATAGAAAAAAAATAAATAAAAAAAGAAATATAATAAAACCAAAAAGAAGCACAGATTCTGCATTTCTTAGTTCATAATGTTCTTTTATTCTTTTTAATTTTTCCTGATGTTCTTGATTGTAATTACTGGAAGGTTTCATGTTAATTTCCTGTATATAAAAAAGGGGGAAAAATCCCCCTAAGCTTTTAACCTAATAAAGAAAGCATAAAATCATCGCTAGAAGATTCTTCCACTAGATTTAATACATCTTCACCAATAGATACGCCTTCGTAGTATTTAAAGTTTTCAGAAACTGCTTTAGATACTTTTTGTTTATTTTGATAAAGTTCAATAACTAAATTACCAAAATAAGTGTTTTGAGCTATTAAATCAAACAGTTCTGCTTTATTAGCTAAAGAAAAATCTACAATTTTACCTTTATTATACAAGGTAATAAAAGATTTAACAGAGCTAAGAACATCAAAATGTTTACTCCATTGCACAATATCAGTAAAAGCATGAGCAGCCTTTGGAGACAGTTCAAATTCTTTAACTAATTTTTCTGTAACAATCTTTAGGTTCTCTGCAACTGTCATATTTTCTAAATAGTAAATATGAAAATGAGAAGAACCACCCTCCATATGCTTAATAGCATTAATAACATACTCTTCAACCAAACGAGTATAAACATAACTAATTTGATTTATCATTTCTGTTGTAATGTTTTTTGGTGCAGATGGACTAATTTTGAACCAAGGAGCCATATACTTTTGATATAAGCTATCTTGTTCAGTACCTTTCATTTTACAAAAGGCTTGATACATTTGAACTACGCCATATAAGCTCCAAATATCAGAAGTTGCGCTACCAATATTTGATTTTGCAGTAGCTGCATTTACCAAATATTGACAATAAGTTTTAGGATTAGAGTTATCAAACTGAGTATGAATCTTAAATAGCTTATATTCAGGAAATGACTTTAAATCATCATTGCCATCTGCTTCTTTAAAATAATACTCATAAGTCCATTTAGCTTCTTCATAAGAAACATTTTCTAATTCAAAATCCTTAAGAAGCTTTTGACCTTTACCATGAGGAATGAACAATGGCAATAAATCGCCCGTTACTTTCACATAGATTTATTATTTCTATGCAGTTTTTTAAAAACTTCCCTAACTTTCATTAGGATACAAGACTATATCATCACCCACGTTATACGTTTGGCTTTTAAGAGATGAACCTTAAAAGAGCTAAGCTGTACTTAACTGTGTCCTCCATTTCGAATTAAGCCTACTGGCACCATTTGGCTCTAGACCTGATTAGTTAATTCAGGATTTACTAGTCGTTGAACTTGTAACCTATAAATAGGTCGTTAGCTGCGGATTACCCAATTCTTACCTCTTTTACCATACCTGAATGATTAGTTCAGCCACATAAATATTACTACTTATGCTTGGTGTGTAAGACTCTAAGGGACTCCCCGTCAATTAGAAGGATTCGAAATAGTATCTCTACTATTAAGGACTAATGAAATGTCTAAAATGACTTGAAGCATTAAGACAAATCCACTTGTTAATCGACATCACTATGTTGAATTAATGTTAAATAAACACTAATAACCAAAGAATTTTCACAATACCTTGCATCAATATGCTTAGATGCATCAATGCCAATAGAAGAAAGATAATTGAAAAACTTTTCTTTATTCCAGATATTTACTTTGGCAATCTGGGTTTTCCACAACGATTTGTTCAATAGAAGTCGTTAGTTTCTACCAGCAACATTACTTGCATCTGCAATTTTCATTGCAGTCCAGACTATATCAATATCTCTTCATTTGCATGGAGATAATAACTATTTCGAGCTACTTAGCCCTACAGGTTCCCAAACCTTAGTCGTTGAACGTCATTCATATTTTGTTATCACAACAATACTTAGAATGTTCGCTGCTGATTACCACACCAATAATTGATTTTTAAACATTCAAGCTCACATTTTCATGTCACTTTGTAGTTCAATTACCTTACGCGGACTTCCAGCATAAAAGTTATATACAGTAGTATTGTCACCAATACTATGGCCTTTAATTAATTTGCTAATTTCAGCAATAATAGCATCAGACTGACTTAATTTAAACAATTCAGTACAACCTTTAAATGCATCATTTGATGGTAGGTAATAACGATAATTATAAAACTGAAGCATAATTGCAGATTCTATATCAACTGCTAATTTGCATTCTAGTTTTAAATCAAGCAAAACGTTTTTTGTGTAATTCCTGTAAGAAACAGGTAAGAATCTTTCTTCTACAGAGCGACTAGTAACACCAATTTTAATAAATTGATATTTGTCAGAAGTGAATTCAATTACATATAGATGTACCATTTCTGTATTTAGCTTAACATTTGACATGCTACCAAATCTAGAAGTTTTATATCTGGCACATTGCGGACATTCTGTACCATTATAATGAAGATGTGCATATTGACTAAATTCTCCATGAAACGGACAATTTATTAATACTTTATCTCTATATTTATGATACTTAACTTTATCATAATTATACTTATTGCCATGTTTATCCTTAAACCTAGCTATAAGCTCATCATGGGTAAGTCTTAAAATGTTGCTGCGTTTTGCTAGTGAACAATTTTTGCAGCCATCAAATCCAAATTTATGATTAGCAGAAGATTGTTCAAATTCGTTTTTACAAACATTACAAATTATAATGCCTTTTGTTCGACTATTGATATAAATGAATTTTGAAAAATCAAATCTATTTATACCAAAGTTTTGTACTGACTTTGAGATCAAGTCGTCTAGATGAATATTATTTGCCATACCAAATATAACCTTTTAAATAAGTTGTTTAAGCTTATTTTAAATGGTTTTTATGGAGAACACAAATTAATCGTTAAGCGGGATTCCGTATAGCCAATCCATAAATATCCTTATTTTGTTCAATTAATGAACCCAGAAATTTATTTTCATATACATCAGTGGAAACAGTTTCAAGAATTTCTTGATACTTTTTGTCGTCAAAAATAACAACAACATTCCAAGGAACTAAATAGTCAGTAATTTGCTTCATATTAAGACCAAGAACCTGTGGCTTAATAAGAGACTGTACCATTGTCATACCTTTTTCTTCATTTGAATAAAGCATTCCTTGTGCTTCTTCAATATAAGACTGATATACATGTTTTTTACCAGACATATTCCAAATATAACCAATATTGTAACGTCCATTTTCTTGGTTTTTTACAATTAATTGCTGAATGATTTTACTCAATACAACAATAATTTTTGGATAAATAAATCCCCCATTTGGTAATTGACCCTTAATTGCATTAAGAGATTTTGCGCAAGGAATACGAATCATTGGGCCATAATGTTTTACATTATTTGAGTCTATTGATTCAATTTTTCTTAAATCAATATAAAAGCCTTTGTTAAAAGACTCATCAAGTAACTTTGAATCAGAATCCCAACGACTTTGACTTGATAAAATTAAATCAGTAGATTTAAAAATCTCAAGCATTTTAGCAGGAGTATAAACAGGAAGTTTTTCTTCAGCTGCAAAATAACCTACTTTATCAATAAGAATTTTGTGCAATTCTAATGCTAAAGTTTTTAAGTCATTATCAATACAATCTTTCCAAATAAAGCTAAATAAACTTTTGTCAGATTGCATTTCCAAGTATTTGCCAACTTCAAACATAAAATTTTGAGGGCGATACTTAGAATACATAATACCAAGTTCAGTAACTGAATATTCAACATATCCAGCAAAAACTTCTTTGGTCACTCCGTACTCATTAGTATACTTAACTTTGCCTAAAGCTTTGGCAGCCTTATTAATTTCAGGAATATTTAAACTCCGTAAATATGGCAAGTTATTTTGATAAATACCCTCTTTAAAGGCTAATCCTGCCATAGCAGCGGCAATACAATTGCCTTTACCTTTTACTCCGTTCATGCCAGTAATTAAACTAACTGAAAGTTTTTTATTATTATTAAGAGTAATATACCCTAAATTAGGTCTTGTTTTAGTAAATCCTTTTAGACCAAAAGGGTTAATAATTCTTGCATTGCCTGCTTCTAAATAAGTATTGCAAACAATTTTAGCACTTTGATTAACTTCATCATGCTTAATATAAACTACTTCTCCAGATAAAATGCCATTGATTGAAATTTGTTGACCATCTAAACCAATACCAAGAATTAGTTTATTGCCAATAGACTTGGTGCCAACTTCACATAACAATTCAGTAAACTGCTCATGAACAATTTCTTTTTTAAGAATTGGCTGTTTTGCAAGTGCTGTTGTTTGTTCAACTTCACCAAAAACAAACCGACCAGTAGACACATCAATTTCATCAAATACAATAATTGCACCAAGAAGACATTTATCTTTTGGTACAAGTTTTCCATTTTCAGAAATATAATCTTCAAGATACAGTGGATTAGCAATATAATTTTTAGCTTCCAATGCATCTCCAATAAGATGTGTTTTTAAACGTGCTGGAACATTTTGCTTAGGAGGAAAAATAGAAACAATAAACTTGTCATCATTACCATTTTTATCTTTATCGGCGCAATAAAAGCCAGGACATTTATATAAGTTATTGTCAGTAGACACAACAACCTTACCCGCCTTTTGAAGCATAGATTCAGACGCTGGATGAATTCTTAAATCATTCATCACACATTTAAGCACCTCATCATTTGCCTTTTTTTCAATTAATTCACCTAAAGGAATTTCTTCACTTTCGAATGAATTAATCTTTTTCCAAGATGGATTAGCCATATTAGAAGATTTAACAAATGGGTCAAGTATGACATAAATGTTTTCAGCTTTCTTACGAGCATTATATGAATTAGGAACATTATAATCCATAAAAGTACGTAAACGAGCAATATCACGCTGCAACAAACCAATCCATGAATTTGTATACGCCATAAACTTTGTTACACGATGATGAATAATCGTATAAAGAATTTCGTTTTGATTTAAAACATACCGTGACTGTTTGTCCATATAGTCAGGTGATACTTCATGTTTCTTTTTAAAAGTTGACACTTGTAATAGAAACTTGGGAAAAGAAGTTAAATTTCCCTTTGGATTAAAAATTGATTGAGATATTTTAACCGATGCTTCTGATTGATTCTCTGCTTTATTGAATACTAATTCAATATCTCCATTATGATTTACATTAACAGAGAACATAGATTCAAAACCTTTAGGGATTAAATTCTCTAAAGCTTGTTCTGTAGTAAGATTGGCGTCCATACGCTTAATATCCGAAAATGGTAATAACTTTTTAGATTGGCGAACAATAGTCATACAGCGGTCCTTTATTTTTAATTAAAGCCTTGATTGTGAATTGTTGACTTTAACATGTTGGAGAAATTTAAAAGTAGAACTTGCTTTTAAATGCCTTATTATTGTGATTTGACACAAAAAAATTATAACAATTAAAGTCTTCCTTGACATATAATCTGCTAAATTTGCTTTGTGTAGCGCGTATGAGAGTCATTGATACCAACCTTAACTATTATTATTTGGTCAATAGCATTGGAATTAAATCCATCTAAGTCTATAGATTCTAATTCTTGTTTAACTCTAGATATCCTATTATTCAAGGATGTCTTTGATTTCTTGAAAGAAGAATCAAAATCTAAATTAACAGGAATCGACTTTCCACTAGTGGATAAAGCTACAGTTGCATACATAATATGTCTCACTAAAGGGTCTAGCCATACAGGCTGCCTTAAATATATAAAATTAACAGAAATAGAAAAGGCGACTAAAAAGCCGCCTTAAAATAGATTAAGCATCTATTACATTAAAGTCATCTGTTTTTTTTAACTTAGGACCTCCTAATACAGCAATAGCTATTAAAGCCATCGCCGCGACAAAAAACAAAACAACAGATAAATGCCATAAAACAATTAAACCAATGTTAATACACACTAGTTTAAAAGCACTAATATTATCACCCACTTGATATACTAATCCATAAGAATTAGCAATTAAAGACATAAGCATATTAAGCCTCTTTAGTTTTAAGCATAGAACTAGTAATCTTCCAAATAGCATAAAAGCAATAGAAGATAATAAATAATTCAAACATGCCAAATAAGAACATAGGATTTACAAATGCACAATAAATAGCTATTAAAGCCAATAAGGTAATTTTACCAAAAGATAAATTACCATTAATATCACGATACAGTACCATAGATAAAGGGGAATATGATTGCATGATTATGCAGCTCCGTGTAGACGAAACAACGACATTTCGTAGAATGAATTGGTAGTGCCTAAAAGTACATTTTGTCTAACACTTTCATTAAAAGCATTAGATTTGTCTTTACAAATTTGATTAGTCATTTTAAAACTAATCAAAAAAGCACCAAACATTAAAGAAATACATTTAAAAAAGTTCGACCATTCAAAACCTTTTAAAATTAATTTCCAAAGCCCATATACATTTAATACATAAGTTTTTAACCAAAACCCTGCATCAAATATAAAATTAAAGCCTTTTATCACATAAAAAGTAATAAAAGAAAAAGCATAACTAAATGCTTTGTAAATTTTCATTCGCATTTTTGGCTCCATTTTTAAATCCGCTAAACAGATTTACAATAAAATTACCAATAGATTTTAAAGTCTTTGCAAAAAAGCCACCAGTTTTTTGAGCATTCCAATTTCCCTCATAAGAAATCCATTTGAATTTAAACCAAGTGCCTTTAACTCTTTGCAATTTTTGGTAACCAATTATATTTTTAGCAGAATATAAAGAAATAGAGAATATAAAACCTGAAACAGCACTAACAATAATGCCTGTTACAGAACCAGTTAATCCAAAGTATAGCATCAAACCAAATGACATTAGAATATCAATAAAGTATTCATAACCTAGAATTTTCTTCAGTAAATTAGGACTCATTTTTCCTAAAATACTTAAAAATTCAAAAGCAGTGAAAAGAGATGCTATAACAATTACTGTCATAGTCATAACTATATAATCCTTTTATAAAAGATTGTCAATAATTTTATAACAATTATTTTAAATTCCACTAAATATTTCATTAGTGGAACAAAGAATCAATTAAATTTCAGAATAATCTTCTTCATTAACATCAGGAATAAGAAACTTTTCAGCTGCAGCAAATGATGGCGGAACATTTATTCCGTCTTGTGACATCGGTTGTATCATATAAAAGATTCCATCATCAATTGAACTTACTTGAGAAATTATAATTCCTTTTACACCATGTATAGTGTGTTTTACTTTCTGCATTAATTCGAACTTAAACATCTGAAACTCCTGATTTTGAGGTCTCGTCATAAATGACCTATAAAGAATTGTTTGCTCAACTACGCTTTCGCTTCGTTTCGCAGACAAAAAGATTATAACAACTCATTTATTTTGTCATTTCGGCCAATAGGATATAATTTACATTTGTATATTATATGCTAAATTAGGTTATTTTTTATACAAAGTATTCAAAATCCTCGGGGTTAATACATTTTTTTCTTAAATTTTTAAAATTTCCTTTTTGTCATTTCGGCCAATAGCACATCAAACACTACGTCCTTGTAATGTTTATGTGACACCTATATCTAGACAAATACATGGACATCATACAGATTATAGCAAACCTTTAGATGTTATGTGGCTGTGTAATCGTTGTCATGTAGATTGGCATCTAAATAATAAACCATTAAATGGAGACAAGGGACTGTCCTAAGTCCCCTTTTTATGTCTACAAGTTATTGATTTTATTGATGATTTCAAAAAGGCAGTTCATCATCTAGCACTGAATTGACTAAATCTTCGTCAGTTTCAGGCTCTTTTTGCTCTTTCTTTTTACTCACTTTAGCTTCAGAAGTTTTTAATGTTGCTTCAGAATTAACTAAAGCATCAATTTCTTCTTCACTTAAAGAAATATCCATATTAAGAATATCATCAATGTCATCTAATTCATTGGCAATTGCTACACTGCTTAATTTGCTTGTGTCACGAATACCATAATAAGATGATTTAGGTGTTAATACATATTCAAGAGAAATAGCTAATGAATTTGCATCACCTGCATTGGAATGAACTTTTAATTGGCAATCTACAAATTCCATATAAGGCGTTTGTGCTGTGACTGCTTCTTCAAGATTTAAAGCTCGTGAATTTACTTTGCCATCTTTGGCGGCATTTTCTAAATAAGTGATTGGCATTACATCAATTGAAGTTAAGCGTGCATGTACTGCATTATTTAACTTATCGTATGTTGTGCCTAAACGGTCAAAGCCATATTTTGCTTGACGATTTTCACCTACTTGTCTTATACCCAACTGTAAATTGATATCATTTCCTGTTGTTAATGTATTAACAGATGTATCAATTTTAATAATGCCAGTGAAGGAATTATTAGTTGCTGGGCCTGTGATGCCTGATGCATTTGCTTCGAATAATTTGTCTGCATTTGCATTGCCATAATATAATCCATTAAATGGCTGGAATGTATTGTCTTCTATATAAAACACTACATTTGGTTCTACGCCTTTTGCATTTGCTAATGCTGCTAATGATTTTTCGGTAATAGCAAAACCATTTTCCATAAATGCTTGAAACTTTTTATTTGTTTCTTCATTGCTGGAATTATATTCATTTAGCATTAGAAAACGATGCTCTGGCTCATTGCGTGTATCAAATAAATTGTCCCATTTTTCTTTAGTGGAACAAAAATTTGCTTTTGGCACTAAACCCATGTTAATTGGCGTGACTTTAACATTTGCCATATTCCAAAGACTTTTATTTGCACGAATATATTTTTCATGCGTGTAAAAATAACCTTGGTTTTGGTTGTCAATATACACTTTGCCGTCTTTGCCAATAGACATTTTTGGGTTGGCTGACATAATAAACCATGCACTTGTTAATAAACGATTTGCACGATTTGTTTCTGTGTTGATAATTAATGCCTTAAACAAGATATAACGGTTAATATTACCATTTTGTGTTTTAAGGAACATTGGTAACGATACATGCTTTTCTGGAGCACATAAGGCGATAGTTAAAACCCCAATAGTTTCACGTGTTACTGCATGAATGCGTGTGTCTACTGGTTTATTGCGGAAAGTTGCTAATGTACTTAGCGTTGCTGGAGTTGCCATAATAAGGATTCCTGTTGGTTGAAAAGGCAATTGTGATTGAGAATACAATCAATTAAGTTATAACAGTTTTATTTGCTATAACTTAAAAGATTAGAATTTATTAGGTGATTTGGCTTTAGAAATTTCCATTGCACTACGAACAATTGTATTTGCAATATTCCATTGTCTGCCTATAAAAGATACATTTAGTTTCTTATGCTCATTTCTGAACTTATTAACTGCTGTATCATTATCAGACCTAATATCTTCATTTGGAAAATCCTTTAATGCTAATTCAATAGCTTTATACTCTGCATCATTAATATTATTGCAGATTAAGGACTCTGTATGAGAATACTTTAGGCAACTAGATATATATCCTATGTATGCTTTTTTTGATTTTGAATCAAATGCTGCATCACAGAATATTATTTTACGCTGCTGCTTGTATAATGGCATCTTCTTTTTCCTTTTCTTTTGTTTCTTGCTTTTCTTTGACTTCCTTAGTATTTAGGTTTTCACCCTCACTAAGGATTGCTTGACAGTCAATTGTTTTATCATTAGATGCTTTACCTAAGAAATTAACAAAGACTGATTTAACCCAAGCAAAGAAACTAAGAACCTTTTCCTTTAGCCAACTATAAATAGCTTGTATGCCATTCCAGATAAATGTAATGGTTTTTTTAATTCCATTCCATACCATAGTTGCACCACGTTTAGTTTTTAACACTAAAATGCCTAAGAATCCTGTTGCTTCTGCTTGTTGAAGCATTAGTCTATTTGCTTCTCCAATTTCAGACTTAGGATTTAGTTTTTGTGTTTCTGCTAACCATTGCTTGGCTATGTTATTTACTTCTTCACCCCAACTACTATTACAAAGCATTAAACCAGTAGGGTCAGCTTTAATAGCTTTTTGGTTCATTGCTGATGCAACTGCATTCATACATGTGAAGACTTTTTCTTTCAACACTTTTTGTTTGTGTTGGACGGCCTGTGGATTTTTTGCATCTTTAACATCTTTTAACGCAAGAGTAATATCTTTTGTTAATGGTGCTAATACCTCCAATGCATTCATTGATACCTTTTTTAGGTCTGTTGTTTGACCTGATTTATTGGACATGGCATTTCCTTTAAAAGATTGTGTCTAAATCATATTCTGGTTCTTCTTGCTTTTTTATTGTCAAGAATACTTCAGAGGCGTTATCTCTGCATGCGGCTGTTATTTGTTTTAATATTTCAGAATTTACTTCTTCTTCTGTTTTAAAACATATATTGCCATTAACAAGAGTTGGAGCTTCAGTGAAAGGCTTATTAAACATATCAACGTAGATTCGATATGCTGCATTCCAACAATTCCTTGCTGATTCTCCTCCGCTCTTTGGTTTGATTGTGACGATTTGCATTTTTTTCTCCTGCAAATTTATTTTCAAAAAAGATTTAACAGTTTAAAGGGAAGCCTAAACTTCCCCTAGATATCCTGTTGCAGCATTTAAATCCTGTGTTTTGACAATAATGTCCCATAGGATTTCTTTTTCGTTAGCTGGAAGACTAACTGCGTCAAACAACTTATCCTTTTCAAGTTTCATTACTTGATTGTATAGTTTCTTGTCTGTGCATTTCTGTTCCAGATTCGCTACTGTACAAATTGCTTTGTATATCAGGTTGCTTATCATAATAAACTCCATAAAGCTTACGCTCTTGTTGGATTGTGCTGTGTGTTATTACACCAATAAGTAAAACTATTACTGTTGTTATTGAAACCAAAATCTTATTAGTTGCATTGTCTGCTGGATTAAAAAATATCATTATTGTAATTAAAGAACATATTCCTATTCCTCTCATTACCTTATTATCAAGTATTGGTCTATGATAACATTTAGATATTTCTATTCCGCACAGAAACCCAAAGATATGGATACATACCATTGACAACATAAATAGCTCCTTTGATAGTAAAATGTGTCAAACAAATTATAACAATTTAATAACTATTATAATTTGCCTGATTTTAATTACTTGAACAAAGATGCCAATTGATTTACATCACCATTGACCTGTATAACCCTTTGCTTAATTCTTTTTAGTGAATTACCGCAATCACCATACATCTTCATTACATAAACCTTTTCACAATCTCTTACTTGTGTAAATAAGTCTTGTCCACGAATATTTGTAGGTACATATAGGGCTTCTATCTTTACTTTAGATTGAAGTATTGATATCTCTCTACTATGTAATCCTACAATAGCTATTTTTCCTTGGACAAAAGGAATCTTTACATCAGCTACTTTGTTCTTGATTGCAGTTACCATTGTTTCGGTAATTGTTGGCTTTACTACTATTTCTAGCTTTTGTTTTAAGCTATTTATTTCTAGTAGATAAAGTTGCTCTAATCCTTTTAAGTCTTCAACTTCCTTTTTGAGATTATGTAAAGTTAGTTGCTTTTGTGCAATTTCTTTATTCAACATTGGTGTTAGCCAAGTAAATATTGTTGAAATTGTTTCCATTTTCTTATGGCGATTAGGTGCTATAAGGTCCTTTTGCGCCTTTTCAAATAGACCCATAACAACTGTTAAATCAAGAACAGTTCCTACTCTTTCAGATATATAGGACACTACCAAGTCTCTTTCTTCACTTGTCCAATGAGTGAATTTGATACCTTTAGTTGACATATTTATTCTCCGCAGAATTAATTGTTTAGATAACAAAAGGGTTATAACCATTTAAGATTATAACCCGATTGCTTTATTTAGCAGGTGTGCCAGTGGTTGTGGAATAGCGCTCACGGTTGTGAATACGTTCATGGCGATTGCTGTCAAGTTTGTCATTCAAAATGGCCATTTCGGTCGCATGTTGACGAGCAGCTTTTTTGTCGGCAATTGCCATTTGTGCAACAGAAGAAGACACATCAATAATCTTTTCAAATACACGAACAGCAGCATTATTACATTGCTCTAATTCATTACCCTCGAAGATATAATCCATTTTGCTATCAATGGTTAATTCGTCAATTGCAAAAACAGAACCGTCAGCTTTGGTAACTTTTAAGCCAACTAATTTAACAATGGCAGTTGATTGGTCTTTCATAATATTCTCCACACTCTAAAACACGCACACGCAAGTGCTGTATATAGAGTTGATTAAACAAAGGTTAAAAATATGACAAGAAAGGAATATTCTCATCAAAAAAGTTATAACAGTTTAGGGGTGCTTGTGACACCCCCATTTAGTTATTAATACTTACTTGAACGTAAAAGCTCTTCAAGTTCTTTTTGTGAAGATACTTCTCCCACTTTGATCAACACTGTATCTTTGCCAAAGATTTTTTCAAGAATTTCTTTGACTTCGGATGCTTGAGATGCTTCTTCTTCGCGCTTACTTTTTTCAATTTCGGCAACCAAGATATTATGGATGTCAGCAGCTGTACCATTTTGATTAAGTACCAAATTACTAATTTTGATTAATAATTTAGGCTCAAGCACTTTTGATGTGATATCCATAAAGTCTTTGTAGGCTTTTTTGAATTTCCCATTTTCCATTTTAGACATTAATGTTAATGTCATATAAAGCATAAATGCTAATTCTTGAACTTTCATTTGTTTTCTCCGCAAAATAAAAAGGAATGAAGATTAATATCTTCAAAATAGTTATAACAGTTTAGATTTTTTCCTCTGCTAAAAGAATCCAGAAGACATCTGTTATTTTCATATACAAGGCACTGACTATATTATTCATGATTAGACAAATATAATCTCCTGATTCAATAGTCCCCATTAATGACAGCATACTTCTTTTCCCAATATATTTATTATTGGAAGTGTAAAACTTATTTTTAGAATCCTTTTTAAATGAAAGGAATTTAATCATAAATTTTATGTCGTCATTGGTGAATTTCTTGATTGGATTTGCAAGCACGAGATTATGCTTACTCATCATTAACTCAACTGTCATTTTATTCTCCGCAGTCAATTAAACAGCAAAAAAGTTATAACAGTTTTTAATTGCTATATCTAATTTGCTCCTTTTAGGTGTGTGGTCACCGCGGAGTTAGGACTTAATAATAAAGAAGAGGCTAGTAGACACTAATAGGACTCCTATGCCTACCATTACAATAAGTAATAGAAGTATCCATATCTTTTTGTTTACTTCATCTGGTTTGTAATCTTTGACTATTGGATGTGTAAATAATGCAACTACCAATATCATGATTCCTATAACCAATGGGACTACTTGCATAGTTCCTCCTGAATTGCTCTATTGGCTAATTGGTCACATAATTCATTGTATTCAATGCCAGTATGTGCAGCTACATGGATTGCTTTGACTGAATGTATTGATAATTGCTTATCTAATTCAAGCCATAAATCCTTGTTAGCTATTGGTTTTTTGTTTGCGCCAATCCAATTTTTCTTTTTCCAATTATCTAGCCAAGAATTAATTCCTTGCACTACATAATTAGAATCAGAATATAAAGTAACGTCACAATTGGTTTTGAGGGCTTCTAATCCTTTTAGGGCCGCTAATATTTCCATTTGATTGTTTGTCACTTCTTTGCCACCATATCCATATATTTCTTTCTTATGCCCTTTACATAAGAGCACAGCACCCCAACCTCCATGACCTGGATTACCTTTACTCGCCCCGTCACAATATATATCAACATTCATTTGCTTTCTCCACATTGAATATCTTGACCATTAACATCAACAACAAAGTATTCCTGATTAGGGTCTACTTTGCACAAATCAACTGCTAGCTCTTTCACTAGTAGATTAATATTCTTACTAGTTCTTTCATGTTCCTTTTGCATAGGTGTTTTTTCCTCAACTACACGTTGCGTAGACGAGGTTGTTATCCCTAATAAAAAGAACAAATAAAAGAAAATTGCTAATATCGCAGTTGCAAAAACATAACTAAGAAGCTTTTTCATTTTCTTCTCCAAGAAATTTATAACAGTTTTAGGTGCTATTTAAAGCACCTTATTAGAGTTATCCGTATACAATGATACCTTTTCGGGTCTCTATACAACCACTTAACCAACCAAAGGAATCTCTTTCTCCAGCATATACATTAAATCCATTATCTCTAAGGATTTTAATATTTATGATGCTGTTACGTCCATTTGATGTAATTAAATGTTCGCAAGCTAGCTCAATAGCCTTAATAACCTTTGGGTCATAGTCTTCTTCTGACCCATTTGTTAAATAAGTTTTGCCCTGATAAGTTGAGCTGTTTATCAGATTCTCTGTTTTATTGATGTCTTTCAATAAAGCTAAGAATTCTTCCATTTTTTATATACCTCTAGTAGTGAATGAACTTCAAAAAGATTATAACAGTTTGGATTTGTTATAATCTTAATGAACGCTTAAATGGTTTTAAAGAGTGCTCTTAGTTCACGAATAGCGTCTGAATTGTAAAGATTGTACACTGGTATATCATGTTGCATTGCTAATCGAATAGCTACACCTGTGCCACCAGTAGGTCCACCATCTTTAGTCCAACACACAAGTAGATTTGCCGGAGTATTTAAGTCTTGACCTAATACTTGACATACATTTCTGCAGTGCATTTTTTTAGCTCCCTCTGAACATCTGTCCCATGCGGGATGTGCACCACTAGCTAATGCTTTATGGCGACTATCTATCACTGGTACAATTCCTTTTTTGCCATTATACCCATTCCAAGGAAGATAGATTTCCTTTGGTCCGTTCCAATAGTCTTCAAATGCACTATCTGCACCAAGAGCTCCACCAGAACGAAGGATTAGGCCTTTTTGGGAAAAAGACATAGCTATCTTATTCATTAAAGCTAAGATGATTGGAGGCGTTTCTCTTGAACCCACCCCAGTTAATATCATTGGCATTTTTGTTACTCCGCAAAAAAAATAAATACTACAAAATAGTTATAACAGTTTAAAAGCAGCATATAGAATACTGCTTTATTTAGTTAAGAACTTTTTAGATTATTTCTAATCTCCATAATCATTTTACCAAGTTTATTAAGACCTCTATTGCCACATTTAGCACAACTACAAATCCCGAAGTAGTTATCGTGCCAATAATTACCTTCAATAATATCTACATCTCCAGTAGATAATAATAAAGACTTAAAAGGTTCTTTACTAAACTTCTTAGATAAAGCAAATTTCATAACATCATCTTTAACAATTTCCCAATCGCTTCTTAAAGATAATTTACGTCCCTCTCTTTTAGAGGTTTGACCATCATATTTAGTAAATAAGGCACGGATATCTTTATCCTTGGTTTTCATGGCTTGATAAAAAGCTTCAGTGGATTTAAAAACTAAATCACCATACTTAATTTCACAATCAGCCATATTAGATAACCAACTATGTTCATCTCTAAATGTGGTAATTGGCATTTTTGTTTCTCCGCAAAAAATAAAGATTAAAGGCCCTTAATTAAAAGGACCTGATATTTAAATACACCACACAAATACAGAATATTCTGTTTCTATGTGTACATATATTCCAACATGTGCTTCTTCACATAAATGACATTTCCATTTGTCGTTGATTTTGATTTCCACAACTTCCATTTGTGATTTTAATTCATCTAACAATACCAAATATTCTTGTGGATGATAATTAATCTCCCTCCAAGATTTGGTGTTTAATGTTTGATTGATAATTTCTTTTGCTTCATTTTTAATTTGAAACAATGATAGTGAAATTGACATATAATTTTCCTATTTGAAGAAATAAATACTACAAAAGAATTATAACAGTTTGTAAGCCACGACAATGACTTCTGTGCACTTCAAATTAAATAAATGAATTACCCTACTACTTATTAAGTACTATAGCTTATAGAGGCATATAGAAGCATTTATAGGTATTTATCCTTTTTAGGTTTGATGATATAATAAAAAGAAAACTTTAATCGGAGCAAATAACAAATGAGTAAATATGATTTCATATACAGAAAAGCAGAAAAAGAATTATCAGCTAATGATATAGCAATTAGAAAAGCTAAGAATTATAAAAGAAGTAATCCAACAAAAGGAGTAGGATTATCAAATAAAGGATTAAGAGAAATTCCTCAAGAAATTAAGGATATGTCTGTTTGGGATTAGTTTTTTGCAAATAGAAAAATAAGGCGACTATAGAAATATATGTCGTCTTTTTTTATTTGTTTTTTAAGGGAATTTATTTATAAGGAGGGATTTGTTTAGAAAAATTTTCTTTCTATCTATTAGTGTTTGTCTACTACTTCGTATCCAAACACTGTTTCGTAAGTCATCTACTTCACTACTCCGTCATCAACATCTCATCAGCATCAACTTTAACAAGTTGTCACTGATTCGTTGTTAATTCCTAGTTTCGTTTGTATCTAACAACTCATAGAATCATTATACCAATGAAAAAATACGTGTCAAGAACTATTTACTACTATTTGCAAATAAGTAATTAATTATTTGATTTAATTATAGCTAGATAGAATTTTTATTGTGTATATCTAAATACAACTTGCTAGATAATATATGTCAACTTTTTATCTGGTTAAAAATGAGTTAGTTACAAAGCTTATCTAGCTCAAGTCAAAAATTCCTTTAAAAACAGAGCTTTACACGATTTAACCTTAAAAGAAAAAGTTTCTAAAATATATATAAAAAAGATAAGTAAAAGTGCTTATTTAATTAAAATTTTACATCTTATATAGATGTTCTTTTGCTCCCGATGGACAAAGAACATCGTTAAGTAAGTTCAATTTCATTTCCGCAGTAAAAGAATTATCAATATCCAGATTTATACTAAATCTAAATATTTCTAATATCTTTTCCATTGCTACAATTTCATTTCACTAACTTAAGCATATACCTATTTGACTAAATAACTTAAACAATGACTTCAACGTCAACTAGGAATTCACTAATTTCCAGTTCGCTTAATATTTCAAATTAGATAAATATTCAATTGTTATCGCCTTATAGCAATAACAATTTCATCTTTACCATAATTTTCCTATTCGCAAATTATCAATAAGTGAATTGATTAAGTAGATTTACTTTTATTGGCATGTACAGAAAATTTAGTGTTAGGATTAGTTAAGTGATTATTAAATTTAAGTGTAATGAATTGATGCAAGCTTGCATCAATGAATGTATGTAAATTTAATTTATTATTAGACGAGATTAAGTGTTATATGTAATTTAAGTTATTGTTAGGATAATTTTATTTGTCGATAGAATTAGACTATTTAATTGTTTACGGAAATTGTTTAATTAATGAGTTGTTGTCACTACAACAACGAATTTAAGTTTAGTTAATATTGTTTATTAAAAAACTTTAAATACCTAGACAAGTACATAAAATAATTTAAGCCTCTACTACCAATAGAGGCTATATATTAAATAATCCGTCTAAATGTAATGCTGATACGCCTTCCTTTCCCTTCTTGCTTTCTAATCCTATGTCGATAATTAATTTGCGACATATTACCCATCACAAGAAGCTGATTATTCCCTAACTCAATAGGATATACTAAACCTGTTTTTTTATTCACAAGCTCAAATATTCTTGAGTCGCCTAGGGATAAGCTCACCACTGTTGGATTATAACCCAGCTCCTTTTCATCATCTGAATGTAATCCTATACTATCACTACCATTACGGTAATAATTTAATAAGACTTGATTTGATTTAATGCCCCAGTCCTTTTCTAATTGGGTTATTAGTCTTTGATAATGAGCTGGTATCACCGTATCTGGAATACTATGACCAGAATATGTATATCCTTTGCCGTAGCCCTTATTAAGACGAGGAGCTTTATATCCATTGTGATACAGCTGCTCCCAATCTTCGTTGGAAGCTATCCAGTTAAGTGCCTCTGTTGGACGTTCCAGGAAATTTTCGAATACGAAGAAATCCGCATCTGGAATATTTAGTTTCATTTTAACCTCCACACGTTTACATTATCAGGTAGATGTTGAATTATTTGATATATTTCATCAACTGTTCTACCGCCCTTGCCTATTGCTGGATACACCATATCAATCCTTTTGTTTGGATTGTTATTTGCCCATTCAATTAGCATTTGCGTAGATTTCTCTACTAACCACAAAGGGGATTCATCTTTCCAATGTAACTTGGTTTGAAATAGTCCCACTTTTCCTTTATTCGGGGATAGCAATAGCCCATAAGGATTATTTAAATTATAGCCACCACCTAATATTGTTTGACCAATAGCAGCGTCTATTCCTCTAAACCTATCCCTTACTTCTTTAGCTATACCAGCCCCCATTACTAATTTTCCATTACTTACCACACCATTAGATGTGAATAAGAATAAATCAGTATTGGGATAGATATCCCATATATTGCCTTGATGAATTCTCATTTAAAATTTCCGCAATAAAAGAAAAACCAAATAAATTATAACAATTAAAAAAAAGCTATAACAATAAATGCTATAGCTTTAAATTATTTAATGATAAGCAGCATCGCCAGTGATAGCACCAGTTATATCTACGACATAAGGTGGCATATTGCTATACCAAGGCAATTCTGGCTCTTGAATCATATCTAGTGCTTCTTCATAAGCATCAACAACAGTTGCTTGTGGTGCCACTTTGACACGCTCCTTAATACCCAAAGTATTACGAGCCAACACCAATTGTTGACGCTGCTCTTGCTCGGGTAATGTAGTAAAGAACTTAATCTTTACCTGGCGGCTGTTAGCGGCAACAACCAACAAGCTACCATACAAGGATAAGTTGCAGTTATAATATTCTGCAAATTTCTTGATTAAACTGTTCATAACAAATCTCCAATAGGCGAATAAAAAAAGATATGAGATATATACAGCCTATAAAATATATATCTCATCTGGATTATAACAATTTTTACTTAAACATCACTGCAAATAGGCACACTCTTACAGCAGCCCAACGCTTGGCTTTCTCCTGTGGCATCATGTGCACCAAACGGTCAAGAACCAATATTTGCGTACTCAACTCCACGCGGATAGCTTCTTTTGCAATAGCCACCCCTGCTCCAAAGCCATCCTTTTTTGCCAATTCATTTAAATCAGCCAGAATATCACCAACACGAATAGCATTGGCGATAATTTCGTTATACATATTAGCCATATATATCATCCCACAAAAAGAAAAAAAATGCTGTATGGGCAAATCATACAGCTATAGCAGTTACTAAAATCATTTCACTGCTAAATCTCGCCTCTAGTTATACAAACCAGATTTGTTGCCCAATTGATTCACATACGCCGCTAATGAGCTATGAAACAATTGATTCAAAAAAATTATAACCGTTTAGAATTTTAAAGCCCAAATCCTTTTGAGCTTTTAGTTTTGCTAATCAGTTATCTCCTTTTCTGCAATCTGATAAATGTGGCAGACGTCACCATCAAGTGCCCATAACAAGACCATATCTTCTGAGCTCTCCTCGGTATCAATGAAGGCTGTTGGACCCTTTAAGTCCTCGTCTTCATCATCGCCACAGTTCCAACACTGTAAGTCTGCCTGGACTGCACGCTGCATTGCAACACGTGCCTTTTCACCGCTTGCGTAGACACCGACGACACTGCCTTGAGCACCCTTTGGATACTCTGGCAAGTAGTCATTGACTTGCACCTTAGTAACAACAAATAAACTATTCATACCATTTGCCCCTGTGAAAAAAAAGAATTCAAAAAATTTATAACAGTTTATCAGGTACAGCCCAAATCCTTTTGAGCCGTACTTTTTAAAGCATATGAATTTTAAAGATGAATACAACAGTTTCGTCTTCATATCCCCACACCACCGTTTCGACATCATCGGTGAGATCTTCGTCTAGGCGAGAATCTGCCCAATACTCCTTTAAGTCATCTACTGTAGAAGCAATTCTTTTTTTTGCCTCTGCAAGAGAATCAAATACCCCCAATATGCTAGTCTGAGTCCCTTTCGGATACTCATGTAGATATTCGTTTGTTTGGGTCTCGGTAACAATAAAAGTTGCGTTACTCATATTAATATCCTCTGGTTAAATAAAAAAATAATTCAAAAAATTTATAACAGTTTTAAGAAAATAACCCAAATCCTTTTTAGGCGCTTCCTCGGAGTTACTCTTTATTCCCTCTTCGTCAACCCTAAAGAGGTAGAATACTTTTCGCCTTTTGATACAACTTGAGATTTGCTGGTCTCGTCAGCCGTGCCAAATAGGCATGATTATTAATTCTATATAAAAATTAATTTCAAAAAATTTATAACAATTTAAAATTTTAAAACCCAAATCCTTTTTAGGCTTCAAAAAAATATAACAAGAAGCACACACCATTTCTGATGTGCACTTCTTTGTCGGGTTAGAAGGGAACTACCTTTACTTGGTAGCACTTGGCAGGACCTGCAAAGCGAGCCATCTCTTCCATGGATAACTCCTTTCCACGATACTCAGGAGGAAGATTAAGCGGCACCTCGCAAAAGACGGAGCACAAGGAAGATAGCGAATGAGGCAATACACCCCAAACAGTCTTATCCTTCAGGACAGAAGAATCTGTGACATGGCTAATCACCACAGCGTCGCTTGGCACATATCCCATATACACCAAATAATCCACCATACCACGATGACGAGTCACGACAAGGATTTCCTCGGCAATGTGCTGCTTGCCTGTATAGACAACGCCCCAGCTCTTGAAGGATAAGAGATTTGCCTCACTCAACTGATATCCAGCAGGTATAGACACTTCTTTGCTTTCACCATACCAGAAGTTCTGATACGCATCATCACTGGCATGGAGGAATTCGCCGTACACATTTACCATCAACTGGCAGCGATGATTCCATTTCTGATGTGCCACATGCCCAACGTCTGCACGTGCCAAGTCATCAGCAGATAAAAAGATAATAGCCATGATACAACTCCAAAATAGGCTAAATAAAATAAATAACACATACTGCAGCCTACAAAACAATATGTGTATAATCTTCAAAAAAATTATAACAATTTAGATAAAAAAATTATAACAATTTAGATAAAAAAATTATAACAATTTAGATAAAGATACCACCCCCTCCGAGTCGGGGATGGATTACCAATAAAGTACATTACATACTTTGGGCGGTTGTTCCCTTAATATATCATTGCAGCCTCGGAGCGCTACAAATCCTTATTACCAGATGCAGAAAGAATATTTCATTTCCCAGTCGGCAAACTGTAAACTGCATCATGACAAGACAAAGCCCCGTCACGACATTGTGTTTATATAGCGTCCAATGTAGCCATAAACGCTTTGCCATCACCTTTTCACGGGCTTAGCTCAAACCAACTTGCCAAGTTAGTCTGTATATAAATCCTCAATAAAAGAAGACTTATATATAGAACAACTATATCAGTTCAAAAAATTTATAACAGTTTTGATGTCAAAGAAGCTGTCGGTTGCCCAACAGCCTCTATTAACACTTAGCGAACTGGAACTAAATCCTTTTCGCAATCTAAGCACACGGGGAATACCCACTTATAGGTATCCACATGAGACACACCACAACGAGAACATGGCACTTCCTCAAGCTCCACCTCTTCTGGGATAAAACCAGACTGCTCTATGTCGTCAAGCCAGTCGGAGCGAAAGCTGCGAAACGCATCACAGGATGCGCAATCACAATTGTCACTATAAGTATGCATAGCATAACTCCAAAGTAGGCAAAAAAGATAATATATGCCGCAGCCTACAAAGCAGCATATATTTGAAACCATCAAATTTATAACAATTTTGATGCAGAAAAGTAAATTTCATACCTAAGACAATACTGTGGTTAGCGATGAAGGTTTCGTTTATCACGATGACATGTAATAAACAAAAGAATAGTGGCACAAATAGAATCCTTTCCAGATGTGCCATTAATCGGAGTCAGCCTCTACCTAAATCCTTTTTGTAGTATGCAGCAGCTGCCGCCAACACATGACAATGGCAGAGCAATGGAGAGCAAAAACAACTAAGGCGTCTACCAGCCAATCCAGCCAACTCCTCTTTTGTTATGAACCCTTTCTTTATTTGATCCTTTAAATAGAAAGCATACATCACAACAGATTCTTCTCTGCTTTCGGTCTTATGCGCAGCAAGAGTTCCATTCTTATGAGAATATGGATTACCATACTTTGATCCATTACCTCTGCCACAATACACGGCATTTGGTACGCGAGCATTTACATGCACAACTAAATAGCCAAATTCCTTCTGACAGTTGAGCACTTTTGCTAATTGTGCATCATAGTCTTGTTTACTAATCATATCTGTCTCCTTATATGGACTTAACATACCAAGATGAATCATCATCTGGTCTGCAATATGCCATATACATTTTATCCGATATTGCATCGGTAAAAAAGAATTGTAAATACAAGCCATCATGCATTTGATTTGCTATCATGTCATGCACGTCTGGCTTACCCTTCAAGCTTTTCATCCAGTCCTCGTGTGCGGCATTATTATTCTTACAATAACTATCACACGCCTGAGTTATTCGACTAGCGAACATATCCGTCTTGCTGATCATTTTGATTTCCTCAATTCAAAAGAAGCCAATGCATTAAGTATAATGCCTTTGACTTCAATACGGCTTTTCCCCAACAAGAAATCCTTATCCCAGAGAATAGACTTTCTGTCGTCGGCTAATTTAATATTTTTTGCAGACACAAAATATCTGCAATAATATTTAACATGAATGGCAGAGAGAAGCGCCAAAAGACGCTCCTCTGTCATTCTCTCAAACATTTCTACTTGAGAGCTCATTTATATCTCCTATTTCTTAGCAGAAGGATAAAGAATATTGCCAAATGAATCCATATCATCTAGCACAGCACTAATAATGTTCTTGAACTCTGCTTGAGCATCAACATCAGCACTAGGCTTTGTGTTGACCACAGGCTCAGAACTTGCAGCAGCCTTAGCCTTAACTACTGGCTTTTTCAACTGCTTAGCTGGTATGCAATGCTTAACCATATCCAACCACATAACGCAAACTGGGCTTGCGCTATCAGAAGATATAGTATGACCCATACCAACATAGTTGTGCTGCTGCATCCAACCAGTCTTAACTTTGTCATCTAGTATATAAGCCAAAGACATAGCCTGAACTGCTGGTAATTTACAACCTTGGCCTGCAAGCTCAGAGACAGCCGCCTTGACACCAAGTGCATGACCAGGAGCCTTAAGGCTAAATGACTTGATAGTTATACTAGCGTTATTTGCTTGACTAATCATAATACGATTAGCTTCGCAATGGCTAAAATAACCGCGTTGCAACACATTGTACATCTTATACAGACCAGTAGAACAACGACTATTGGCTAAATCAAGAGACAACTGAATAGCATTATTGGCTGACGAAAAACGTCCTATGTTATTGTTCTTAACATAGTTGTTTGGAACATTGCCATTAGCATCAACAGCATAATGATCCGCCAACATGCGTGCTATACCAGTTACATATCCTTGAATTGCAACGCCAAGAGACTCCTTGTGCTTATCATTGCTCTTGTCAAAGCCATCCCAATACTTCTCAATAGCATGCAAGAAGCCAGTATCACTACGAGTAGAATGATCTTCACGAATAACACCATCCTTATACTCAAGGCCATGAAACATGGTTTCCCAATCACCAGAAGTAGCAACCAATACAGAAGTTGCCTTGTAGTAATCAGACTGACCACCAGTGCGTCCATCGCTGTGTTTGATCATGCGCATAGCCTCATCTTGCACGATATAACCGTACAGAGACCACAACATCTTGGCCCAGAATGGCTTAATATAACCATTTAGAACACACCACTCCAACATCATAGAATGCTGATATAGACTAGATGTCATAAGAGAAATATTCTCTTTAGCACATTTATTGGCATCAATACCAATAGCAATGTCTTGCTTAGAGAACAACTTCCAACGCTTGAACTTCAACTTATAGTTGCGTTCACCGTCACCAAACTCACCTGGTTTATTATCCCCCCAGATATAGGCATTGACGCGTTTTTCCATACAACGCCATTGACCAGTATACAAAGGAGCTTTAATACCATAGCGCAAGCAGCACAAATCACCATCAGAATCATTTTCCTGACTTAATAGCAAGTCTGTATTAACGAATGCGACAGAACGCATACCATACAAATCAGCACTATCCAAATCAGTAAACAAATCATCTGGCAGATTATGACCATTCATAACACCAGTAAATCCTTTATCGAATAGCACTGGATCCTTAGAATACGACATATGCCCTTCTGGTGCAGCCAATGCCACTACACTACTTATATATCCTTGTTCAGATGCATCCCAGAACTTAGGAGCAATAGTCAAATAAGTACCAGCACATGCCATACGATTCAACTTATCCTCAAACATAGCTGAATTCATACGTGTCAAATGCTGCGCAGCATTAACAGCCCAATTAACAGCTTTACCCTTGCTATGCTCACGAGCAGCAACAAACAACATCATCACTGTTTGCATAGAATCGCCAAACAAAGACTCAGGATTTGCAACTGGGTCATAAGTAGCCTTATCTAAAGGCAATATTGAAGCCTTCAAGAACTTATAACCAGGAACATAGAATTGGTATCCATCTACCTTAACAACAAATCCATTGTTGCCAAGACCAGGCCATGTATCAAAACCTTTCATTAGCTTATTCCACTTGCTAACAAAATCTTCATTTGATAGGCGGTTTAATCCATCACAATTTCTGTGCCAACCGCGCTCAGTGATTGGGAAGTCTTCCTTGATATCTGCAAAGCTACCATCAAGCAATTGTTCCTGTTTGGAGATACTAAATATCTCGCTAATAGCATCACAAAGCTCTTGAATACCAATAACTGGTGTATCTTTGTGTTTGCCATTAACAAATAGCTTTTGCATATCCTTATGACGCTTACCACCAACCTTGTTGTTATGCTTGACAACACGATACATCAATTTGTGCATGTCACTCATATCAACTTGGCACTCAAAGCCATTACCAGTCTCAACTACAGCGTAAGACCAAAAATAATTGGTTAACTCACGAATAGAGAAACTTGTAACTGGTTTGCTCTTAACTATGATGCCCACAGCTTCATCTTCCATTACCTTCTTGTTGAGGTTGAAAGAGAATCGCTCTTCATTTGCAGCGCGAACTATCTCAGCAGTTGTAGTGGTAAAATAGCTGCCGCGAGCAGTTATTGTGTCTGGCTCAACAGCCTCTTCATCATTGCCGCCAACGAAAAGATCCATTTGATCATACTCTGGGTCCATCTCTACTTCCTCTTTAGTAGATGGCTCTTCATCAGAATACGACTCAACTTCAACTTCTTCCTTGTATTGGCAGCCGTATAGCGCATACAAGTTTGTAGCGTATACGTCCTCTTCTGACTCTATATAGGTCATGGATGCATAATGACCGCGATACTTGATGCGTTTAGTCTTAATTAGGCCTTTCTCCTTGAGAAGAGAAGTAGCCCAATCGGTTAATTCATCACCAGACATATCTGGATTTTCATCACAGAATTTAATCTGATCCTTTTGAGACATAACACCCAAATGAGCCAATAAGCAATTTAGGCCGCCTTTCCATGTGGACACATTAGCAATGATGGTTTTATCATCAAACCCATCAAATTGCCAAGGCGAAGCAATTGTCATTTTGCCACCAAGTAATTTAGTAACCAAACGACTAGGTCCAACAAAACGGAACAATCCTTTGCTATACGCAGTACCAGTACAGAAGGCATTGTCAAGCTCATCCTGGAACTTGCCGTAGTTTTTGCCTTGAATCACAATACGATCCATAACAACAACTACCTTCCATTTGCCAACAAATATTCCATCCGAATTACCAAATATCTTGGTAAACCGCTCATTGAGCTTAGATGGATCTTCATAGGCATGAAGCCCTATTTCAACACCGTTTTCATCAAATGCCTTAACAACATTAAATGAATTATTGGTATCAGGTAAAGCACGACCCTTCAGTCCCTTGATATTATGCTCGGCCTTAACAAAGCCCATGTTCTGAGCAATTTTATAAGAGGCCAATCCACCAGCATTAGACATATAGAATTGCAATGTCTTATCCTGCATTAGCTTATTAAAAAGCTCACGCAAGTCGGTAGTACCCCAAACATGTAAGGCTTTAATAGCAAAAGGCAACTGAACAGCATTGCCGTCGTTATCAACAACCTGCACACGAGACCAAAGAGTGCGCATACCATCTACACCCAACCAAGTAGCTGGTACGAATGTAGTGATATTTTGCACCAGCTCTGGATGCGTACCAACAGTTGGATCGTAGTGGCCCTTAATTAATACAGAGTCACCACGAACATTGATTGATATACCCGAAGTATTATCCAACCAATACCAACCTGGCTGCTTAGCACCGCATGCACGAAGACGCATAGGCTTACGCTGACTATGCCACATGGAAATATCCCATATAGCCTTGTACAACTGCTTCATGCCATCAAAGGCAGCAACAGCCTTATCTGGTGAGCCTACAGGAAGACTTAGATTCAAGACCTCCTCGACTCTTTGAAGCAAGACTTCGTATTTTGACATACTCATGTCAATTCTCCAGTCTGGTTTAAGAAAGTTCTTTTCGTCGATTCTTCATCAACAATAGAACACGAAAATCTGCAGTCAATAGACATACAAGTGACCATCAAAATGGCAACGGTCCATCAATGTCTATGTCTATCTGAGCAGGACGCTGCGGCTGTATCCGTAGGATGTCGAGACCATCATTCAGTTCAAAATGATCTCCCAGTCCAAGAGGATCAGGATCCCGCAGAACACCGGGAAAGTTTTTTGCTCCCGCATCAAGGTCAGTGCTATATCCCCTGTCGATTCCATTCATATCGCACCATTCCTTAATAACCGCAGTAAGACTAGCATCTTGTAGTGCCAATCTATTTCTATACATCTTAGCTTGATGTAGCTTATTTCCTATTACGCTAAGACACGCAAAGAACCGTTCTTCCTCAGTTCCAACGATATAGATATCTATCTCTCCTGAGTCTACATCGGATGCATACGCACTAACGCATATCACCATCTTGCTACCACACTCAAATAATTCCTTTTGAGTCTTAGGAGCAGAAAAGGTGTATTTGCCAATACGCATATCCAACACATCAGGCTGTCTTAATTCCTTCTCTATATCTTGATTACGTAAAGCCAACATGCTATGCATAACATAATCATGAAGATCTGCTAGCGACACATGCTCAGGCACAGCATAAGAAGGCACATTGCGCTTAATCCGATTGATCATACGCTTAACATCTGGTATATCGAATATATTGCGGTAGTCAGCTTTTAATACAGCCTTGATACTGTACCCATACTCAACCGCATCATGTGCTGCAGAAAAAAATGCAGCATGTACATCATTGACCTTATTTGCCAATAGGCAAACTTGGTCTTCGGTAAATCCTGCATTTTTGAGATTCTGAGCATACATGATGCAGTCAAGATTCTTTAGCAGAAAGTTCTGTAAAGGCTTAGTGTCAGCCTTTGTCAAATACCGAATACCTTCCTTTGTCCCTTTTTCCCTTGTGGCCTTGTAGATCTTAGCTCTTTCTTGTGGACGATATGCTTCCAAGAATTTAATGGCATTCACACGCAAATCCTTGATTGTGCCATTTTTACCCTTGTAATACAAATCCACAAGGTCCATGTAGTCATCAACCAGAATAGAATTATCTCTAGCCCAATTGCTGAAGTTAGAGCAAAGGTCGCCAAACAATAGTCTTGCCGCCTTCATGATTTCCTTCTTGGAAAATAAGATCTTTCCATTCTTAGTGAATGATTTGATCTTTCCATCTACCACTTTAACGGCATAAATAAACGAGAGAGACATAATCTCCCCAGTGTATTTATTATTAAAGTAATGGACGTACTGGCGCGCATACTTGCTGGAATTCTCGTCATTAAAACGAAAATCAGCAACTGGAAAAGTAGGCTTCTCAGATGCGTTTGTTGCCCAATCACGCAGTGGACAACCGTGATTAATCCACATATTAGCCTTCACATTGCATCCTTCTGCATGAGGAGCACCATTTCTAGCACCACACTCACCACAGAGGGTTTTGCCGTGATGATTGAACAAGAAGATACTAAACATTATTTAGCACCTCCAGTCTTACACATACCTGATTCATTACTAAACCAGGTTCTTAGGGCCGCCAATTCATTTTGGCAATGCTCATATCTGACATAATTACTAATAAACAAACCTTCACGTTTGCATATACTAATATATGTCTTATACGCCAACATAGACAAAAACACATAATCCTGCATCTGAGCCTTGTTTGTGCATTTGTTATTGAACGCCTTAATATCTTCTATTTCGAGTAGCATATTAGCTACATCTTCCATAGTAAACATTATTTGGTCACTCATTATTTGAATTTCCACACACTAGCTTCAATGGAAATCGTATACCCATCATCAATATATAGCCTACTCATTGGTTGTGGACCAGAACCATTAAATGCGGAAGTCATGTACGGTTGATTGTCATACTGACCTATATATCGACAGGTATTGAAACACTCAATCTTGTAATCCCTGGTAAAGGGAGTCTCGACTAATTCTTCCACACCCAATAGGCCTCTATTGGCAGAAAGCCTGGCCTCAATCTCTCCTTGATTAGCTTCATAGCAATAGCTCATTGCATTGAATGCGCCAAAGACTTTGTGTTGCGCACACAAGCTTTTGTATTCTGCTTTTAACAGAAAAAGCTCATCCATACCAACAGCCCCGTCTATCAACAAAAAAGACCCACCTGCTCTCATAGGTTTAGCCATAAATTTACCAGAAAGCTTCAATATAATTGGGGCTATTTCTGACATTCTGGCATTTATTTTTCCCATCATAAAATCGGCATAATACTTGCCAATATGATAGTTTGAACCATTGGGTCTTTTGTCGATCCACTGAATTGCATGTTGTAGCTCATGAAGAAAGATACTCTTCTGGCTCACATCCAGACAACTAATGACTATATTCCCACGTCCATAGCGCTCAACAAAGTGGGCATCAAATTTATAGGATTCGCCATTTCCATAACTTGATCTGTTGATCCATATGTCATTGAGTTCTGGGTATGCCCGAATTAAATCACCAAGGCCACTCGCGTGATCTTGGATTCTTAAGGAGTTTTTAATTTCCAGCATTTCTACATCAGCAGTTGAGACTTCAAATAAGTCTTCGCCATGAAGCTTAACTGGTCTTGAACCAGCTACATTTCTTAACGTAAACATTATTAGTAAGCACTCACCAGGTCAATATTCAAAAACTCCTTAATATGTTTCTTGCCCATGTATGGCAATGGAGTATCTTTGGCTAAGCTATAATAGCTACCATCATGAACATACACCTTATAACATGAAGATAAGAGCAAACTATGAATTTCAGGAATGTCATATTGCTCTTTCGTCACATGTATTTCCATACAAGTGTAATTAAGGAGCTTGATCTTGCGATTAATCAATACCTCTATTGCCTTCTCATATGTGCATTTGCCAAGTTTGCCACCCCACGCATGAGCACGACCCTCGTCATTATGCCATGTGGTGTGGTCAAACATGCTATAGAGGTTATTGTTCTTATCCATAACAAATCTGACCACTTCGTTCTTAATCTCATCAATGATGGCATCCCGTATTTCTACAGCATTCATCATTGTGTTTGCGTCATACATGTAGATGTCATACGAGCCAACGCGAACTGGCATATTAGTAGCCTTACTCATTATTTAGCACCAATTTGCGTCATCAAGATACGTGTCATCAAACTAGGCTTTGTATCAAATGGCTTATACAAATCACCAATCTTGAGACCTTTGATGTCATCTTGCATCATTTTATGGGCTTCGTTGCTATTATATCCAACATACTTATACTCTTCATATAAGCCGTGGACATAATTGCCATCATTGATATAGCTTCGATAAACAGTCCACGCTTGAGCATGGGCCTCTTTTTCTCTGCTAAGCATTTGCATTTCTTTTTTGGCTGTTGCTCTTAGAACAAACAACATTACCAATGCAGTGATGCACATAGCTGCGTTCATTGGGGCTATTCCTAGGTCCCAAAGAGTTTGTAACAATCCCATTATGCTGCTACTCCACGAAGAGCCAACAACTCTGTCATAGCGGCCACCCGCGTATTGTGGTCCGAGTCGTTACACGCCCTCACTAGGAATGTGTCAACCCAGATTCCATGCTTGTACCAAACCTCGGTACAGATTCTATTCACCTTTGCTGCCCGTAAGGCAATGTACTGCTCTTTAAGAGCTTGACGATGGGCCTTCTGCAAGAGCCATTCCTCTCTGCTTAGGCGTTTTGCCGCCTTTCTAGCAGCAACCAAGGCAGCCGCCTTTTCAGCAGCCTCCCGTTTAGCCTTATTGGCCTCGGTTTTAGGCCCCATAACAGGGTGGAGTGGGCTAGTACGGAAACCTCTTGCCTCTGGATAAGAGGCCTCCTTAGCTACCACAAGGCGACGATTCGCTTTGTCCTTGACATGTGCTCCCTCTAGCTTGGCCACTATGGGCCGTACCACACGCACCTGCACCACAGGGGTAACCCCCATGATGCTGCGCTCAAGCGCCTTAATCTCCTTGTGGGCCGCCTTCTTGGCCTTGTGGGCCTTAAGAGCAGCATTCCACTCCCTTTGTTCAGCACCCTGTGCAGCACGGAAGGCCTTAGTGGCCTCAGACAGTAAGGCCAAATGAGCTACCTTAGCCAAGGCAATAGCCTCAGCCTTCTCTGCTGCACTCAAGGCCGCTTCTTCAGCAGCTAGTGCTGCTAAGGCAGCTATACGACCTAAGTAGCGTTGATGGTCACGCTCTGTGATTGCGGCGCGCACCTCTGCTGTATTAAGACGTGCACGTGGTGTAGGTGCCTTAGTAGCACCACGTCTAGCACCAAGGCGCATAGCCTTAAACATCATCTTCTCCTCAAGGGAGAGGCCTGTAGTAGCACATGTACGTGCCTTACGTGTTGTAGGCACATACATACTCACCTGTGCAAGGAAGGCACGGTGCCAAGAGGCAAAGGCCTCCTCTTGAACAGTGTGTACCTCTACAGCAAGGGTAGGTACAACAAATGCAGGTGTGGCAAGTGCCTTAGCAGCACGTGCCTTGATAGCGGCAATATGTGCATCAGCCATGCGTATAGCACGCATAGCCTTAACAGCCTGCAAGGATGCAGCACGTGCAAGACGTACTACATTACGTGTAGCACTAATATCCACAGGTGCTACATATGGACGTGCCTTGGTAGGCACATACACACGTGCAGCAAGAGTGGCAGCAACACTGGTATGCTTAGCTACGCGTGCTGCGTGTGTAGCAGCAGCGTGTGTAGCAGCAGCTGCACGGACGGTGGTTGCCAAGGCAGCTTCAGCCTTGGTTTGTTTGGCTGCGTGAGCAGCACTTGTACGTTGAGCCATGATATATCTCCGATTAAGAGTACGCGTACTATTCCCTAAATATGGGATAGCTTAACGTATGCTAGTGCAATCATTAAACACTAGACTTATTTCAACGAGCCTAACGAGAGCCTATCTCTCATCAGGAGGAAGTGCACCCAAGTTTGCTGAGCAAAGGTGGGGGCAAAACCAGAGTGGCACCCAAGGTGGAACACACCCGTAAAACAACACCTGGTCTATCCTGGTGAATCTAGTATATAAAATCATATAAAAATCACAGACTTCTTGACGACTACTATTTTTAATGTAGAGTAATAGGGGTGGGGCAGAAATAAATTTTGAGAAAAGTTTTTCATTGAAGAATCCCAAAAATAAAAATATAAAAATTAGAAATCTATATGGGGAAGTTGTGTCAAAGGTTCTAGACAGAATAACAATTAATGCGTTGTCATCTGAAGAAAGAGCCCAGTATTTTTTAGATAGAGTGAGGGAAGTGCATGGTGATAAATATTCTTATGAGAATATGGGTTACGTGAGAAATAAGGAGAAAATAAATATCACATGCAAGATTCATGGGGTATTCGTACAAACACCACATGACCACTTAAAGGGTAGGGGATGTCCAGATTGTAGCGGGAAAAAGCAAAGCAATACTAAAGAATTCATAGAAAAGGCAAAGGTGCTACATAGAGATACTTATGACTATTCCAAGACAGTATATAATAGGGTGATGGATAAGGTGGATATTATATGCAAAAAGCATGGCCTTTTTAGTCAAAGGGCAGATTCTCATTTAGGTGGTCATGGATGCAGATTATGTACAGATCGTAAATCCGGCCCAGAATTGGAATTGATAGGAATTATGACGAATAAATTGCCATATAATACAATTGAAACATCTATATCGCCAACATGGATGAATAGCTCAAGAGAGGTTGATATTTATATCCCAGAAAAGAAGTTTGCAATTGAATACAATGGAGATTATTGGCATTCCGAAAAGTTCAGTAGAGGCAAAGAGTATCATATATACAAATCTAATCAGGCCAAGAATGCTGGAATAACCCTTCTCCATGTTTGGGACTCTAGGTGGAATAGTGACTATAGGAGTATTTATATGGATGTTATAGACAAGGTAATATCTGGGAATGTAGAAGAGGTGCGGCATTTAATAGATGACAATGTATGGATATTTGGATAACTATTTTTGATGACTTGGTTTATATATTCCATAATCCACATGGGCATGTTATATGTCGAAATATGAAGCATGTCTAACGCGTACAAGGTACGTCTAATGCGGCGTGTCCAATGCAGTCAACAATATAGGGAATAAAAAATATGGGTAAATTAAAGACAAGTTGGATGAGCGATGCGATGAATCAGCTTGATGCACTTGGGTGTAACATACCCATAAAACAACCCCCCGTCGCCACAAAGGAACCAAAACAACACCTGGTATACACAGGTAGAAAAGTGTTGACAGATAAAGGAGGGTATGATGAGGGGGTGGGGCAGAATCATTTCACTGCCCTTGAGATTGATTAGCTGTTTCTAAAAATTAAAAATATAAATACTACTAGGTGGTAAATTTTATATGTTTTGTTTATTTATTTTATTAGTTGTAGTTAGGTTGTTTTTATTATTGACTATTTTCTTTTTTCCTAATTTGTTTTGTTTTATGACAACACTTGCATCTTGCGATGTAGAGAGTGTAGGGGCTGCTGCAGGTACAGCAGTTTTTGGATTTATTGCGCTTTTATTAAGAGCAATATTATTTATTTTTTTACTAGTTATAATTTTGCCACTATATATATTTTTTTCTGCATAAGGTATTGATTCAGCCGCAGCTTGTAAATTGGCTGGGACAACTAATGAATCGCCAGTAATCGCAGCTTTCATTGCAGCAGCCTCTACCACGCTAAGCATTGAGAAGTCTTGGAATTTAGTTGAATTTAATTTTTTACCAAGATTCGGCATTCCCGAAATAATACCACCCAAAGACACAGTTACACAGTTGTTGGTCGCAGCATTATAATCGCGATTAAGCTTATATGCCTTCATGTGTCTTCTAATATCTTTTACTGAGCTGTTTTTCTTAAGTCCACCAAAATATTTAGAAATACTCTCGGCTTCTTTTTCCGTTGAGTAATATTTAAATCCCTTGGTTATTCTGCCAGTAGCATTTTCTGATGCAATATATTTTTCGGCGTCATCCCATTCTCTTAATATTCCTTCACCTATTGGCCCAGAAGATTTACCATACCTTCCGTAGTCGTACACTTTATCTTTTATTTTTAATGCCACATGTCCATATGGATGCTTTTCTCCAGTAACTTTGTTGGTATATGGAGAGCCTATTAATAGTTCAATTTCGGATGTCCTAGGTTCATGTACTACTGGTAGTGAGGCTTTTGTCATAGCCGATGTTGCCATTGCTTCTTGTGCATGTGCAATTTTAGCTACTGAAGTATTAGCTATGGGAGCATGACTTATTACTGAACCCCCAAACACTGCTGTTGCTAATAGGCCTGATTTTAAATATCCAGGAATTGCTTTTTTACCATTTGCGACCGCATTTGTTATCGATGTTGGCATTCTGGGTAATGACACATCTATTCTTGGTAGATTTATTTTTATTGGCTTAGTTATTCTTTCTCTTGCAGTTGCTGATATTTTTTTAATAGAAGATGCTATTTGCCCTGATTTATTTTTTATTAGATTAGATACAGTACCTATAGTTTCTTTTGATGACTCAGCTATTCCATTTAGGGCGTTTGTCATTGGTTGAAAATTAAGAGTTGGCAGGTTTATCTCTTTATTAAGTACATTTGATGCCTTTGATAATTTACTCTTAATATTTCGTATTTGTCTTTGTCTTGTTTTCTGGTTTCTTTTTTGGTTTTGCTGCTTTTTTGTTTTTGTTGCCTTTAGTGCAACTGGCTTAATCTCGTCTTTTGGCGCTTGCACAGGCGCTTGCGCTGGTGCTTGCGCAGTGATTGGATTAGTCGCTTTTGGCGCTTGCACAGGCGCTTGCGCTGGTGCTTGCGCAGTGATTGGATTAGTCGCTTT